>JGI2924J29684_1078411_pt1 | contig 47905 bp, 55 predicted proteins | sample BenlonsequencITS_FD_29684 | JGI IMG/M metagenome (IMG submission 29684) | reverse complement strand
GCGTCGATCGACGCCTCACTGTTCCGTTTCTATACGTTGATCTCATGAACGAACGTCTACGTATACGTTCGCAAGTATGTCAGTTTCGAACTAGTAGCCGCTCAAGGGGAAACTATAGGTGGATTGTAGTCCCAGTTTCGATAGCAATCCATGGTTTCACCAGGGGAGTTCCGACTGATCGATGCGCTGCTCGAGGACGGCGCGTTCGAGCCCGACGTCGACGAGGACGGCTCGGTGAGCTACGACGCGGTCGCCCAGTTGCTCGACGACCCCGACGACGAGCCGTCGGCGGTCCTCGAGCAGTTTGCCACGCGTGGCGTCCTGAACGACGAGTTCGTCTCGAAGGTGTACGTCTGTCCCGACTGTGCGACCGAGGGACTGCAGTACACGACCGTCTGTCCGGCCTGTGGCGACCCACGGGCCGTCGAGACGGCGGTCATCGAACACGTCTGTGGCCACACCGGACCCGAGTCGGAGTTCGAATCCGAGGACGGCTATCGGTGTCCGGACTGTGAACAGGACCTCGAGTCGGTTGATATCGAGAAGAAACACCGGTACAGCTGCCGGGCGTGCCCGGAGTCGTTCGACGTACCCGACGACCGGCTCCGCTGCCGGGAGTGTGAATCGCTGTTCCCGCCCCTCGAGACGATCGAGCGAGTCCTGTACCGCTACAGCCTCACCGACGAGGGTGAGGCCTGGCTCGAGCACCAGCGGGCGGCCCGGGAGACCGCCGCAGCGGTCCTCGAAGAGCGTCGCTTCGAGACCGAGATCGACACCGTCGTCGACGAGGGGTCACGCCCAGTTCACGTCCTCGCCGAGGATCGGCTGATGGGTGATCGACGAATCGTCGCGATCTCCGAGACCCCGGAGGCCGAGACCGTCGACGCGTTCGCCGCGTTCGCGGAGTCGGTCGACGCTCACCCGGTCGTCGTTACGACCTCGGGGACCGTCCAGCGCGAGGTCGCCGAACGCGCGGAGCGATCGGAGCTGACGGTGCTCGCGTTCGACGAGAGCGGCGAGGGATCGCTCGTGCCGGAGTACGAGACGACCGACAGCGTCGGCGGCCACCGAACCGGACTGTTCCAGCGGCTCACCGCAGCCCTCGAGGTTCCGAGCCGGGGCAGCCGCCAGTAGCGCCGTCCTCGCGCGCTCTGGGATTCGAGAGCCGACGAACGCCAGATGTCGCGTCGGTGTCCGGGCACCGTCTCCGCGTTCGATCCGGAGCGACGGTGACGCGATCCTCTCCCGACCCAGTCCCGTCTCAACCCTGCCATAGCTCGTTGACATGATGGCTGTCGATCGACGGTCGGTCCCACACATCATCCTGCGGTTTCCTGTCAGATAGTGTCGTGAAAGAAACGGCACAGATTGATGATCGTGGCGCGCCTAGCGAGTAGTGACCCGGGGAGCGTCTGGAGGGGGCTGGTTCCCGCCGGCGGCGGGCCTCACGGTCCCTGGATTTCCAGCCGAATGACTACGAACACGAGAGACGGGGCTCACCCATCCATCGGCTCCGCACGCGAGGTCGCGCTGATCGACGAGCCGACGATCCGTCGGCTCGAGGACGGCGACCGGGAGCGCTCGGGCTGCCGGTTCGCGGCGGTCGCCCGCTCGCTCGAGGAGCGGTCGGTTCCGAACACGCGGTTCGATCTCCCGGTGACCCGCGTCGCCTACGTCGACGCGAGCGGCCGCTACGGAATCGAACGGGAGTACTTCGGCCACCGCGAAAACTGGCAGGGGGTTCCACGGACGGTCGTCGTCACGACGGATAGCGCACGTGTCGTCCGCGAACTCCCCGAGAAACACCGCGAGCGGTACCGACCGATTCTGGACAGTTACGAGCGCGTCCTCGAGGGTGAGGAATAACCGCGTCCCCCGGCACTGGATCGCACACCGGCTTCGGTCGCCGACGTTCACGACGATCTGACCGTCCCGATTTCCGGTAACAGGGTACTTTCCCCTCCCCGCTCCTGTATTCCGATATGCAAGGGCTGCGCTGGCTCCAGATGAGCGCTGACGAGATCGACGAGTTCCTCGGACAGGGTGGGATCGGCGTCGTCTCCTTTCCGTCAGGAGCGGAGAACCCACCGGTCTCGATACCGGTGTCGTACGGCTACAATCCGGACGAGCGGGCGTTTTACTACCGACTCTCCGTTCCGCAGGGGAGCCGAAAGGCGGATCTCATCGATCGATCCGTTTCGTTCGTCGTCCACCGGGAGACCGACGAGGGGTGGCGAAGCGTCGTCGCCGAGGGCCGGTTCGAGGAGATCGACGAAGCGCCGTTCGAGCCCGGTGACATTCACGGGATGTGGGCCGTCGAAATTCCGCTCGTCGAGATCTTCGAACGGCCCCCGAAGGAGGTGACGTTTCGCTTTTTCCGCCTCGAGCCCGAGACGCTGTCGGGACGCAAGGAGGTCCGAACGGAGTCCTGATACAGTCCGCTGGAAGTCAGTTCCGGAACGACCGGGCGTCGTCCCGCGGTCGCTCCGGGGACCTGTTCCAGCGAACCCTATGATTCGACTCGCTCACTCCAGCCGGGCGTCGACGATCCGCAGTCGCCCCCAGTCGCCGTTCCACTCCCGCTCGACCGTGAGCGCGATCGGACGTTCCATGTGGGGGCCGTCGGTGACGATCGTCTCGAACGCGCCGTCCTCGCCCAGGAGGTGGACGCCGTGCTCGCGGCCGAGCGCCTCCAGCTCGATCAGGGCGTTCCGATCGAGGCGTCGGCCGAGCCAGCGCTCGTCGAATCCGGGTGCGGATACCTCGACGATCACGATCTCGAGACCGCCGTCGATCATCTCCGTCGCGAGCGCCCGCGGCTCCGCCCGCCACAGCGGCGCGAGAAACGTACAGCCCAGTCCGTCACAGAGCGATCGCAGACGGTCGACCTGGAACTCGTTTCCGACGACGCCGGCGACGACACCGGCGAGCCCGCCGTCGAACTCGTCGTCGAGCCGTTCGAGCACCACTTCCAGCGACTCGAACTCCTCGGTACCGTCAGTTGCGGACGATCGCCCGGTCGCTCGCAGATCGGGCGGTTCGAGATCAGTTGCGGGAAGCCCTGCGTCGACTATCGGGATGCCGATGCTCCGCGCAGCCAGCCGTGTAACCGCCGTTGCGGGAGCGTGGTACGCGTGACTGCCCTCCGGGGGACGAACGATGACGAGCCGCCGAACGTCGCGACCTGCCTCTAGCGCCCGGTGTAGCGCCCACGAGGAGTCCTTGCCGCCGGAAAACAGCGCGATCCAGCCGCCCTCCGATGCGACCATGCGAGTTCCTTCGTCGCCGCCGAACAAATACGTGGTGAGCGCGACCGCTCGCGCCGGCAGGACTATCACGGAGTCGATCGTGGCGTCGCCCATGCAGATCGACGTTCGAACGAACGAGCGAGTCGATATCGTCGACGTCACCGCCGACGTCGCCGAGGCGGTCCCTGCCGATCTCGAGGACGGGCTCTGTACTGCGTCCGTTCCGCACACGACGGCCGGCGTGATCGTCAACGAACGCGAGGACCGACTTCTCTCGGATATCGAGGACGCGCTCGAACGACTCGTCCCCCGCGGGGAGACGTACGCTCACGACGCGATCGACGACAACGCGGACGCCCACCTGCGCGCGACGCTGCTTGGCGAGAGCGTTACGGTTCCCATCGTCGACGGCGAGCTCGCACTCGGGACCTGGCAGGCGATCCTGTTCGTCGACTGTGACGGGCCCAGACGGCGTCGGCTCCGAGTGACGACCGTCTCGGGGTGACGTTCCGAGACGAGCCGTCCGCAACGCCGGGTGGACGACCGATCACCGAACTCGTCGAATTCGCGGAGTTCATCGAGGAGCTGGTGGCGATCTACGAACAGGAGGGCCGGTTCCTCCAAGAAGGGGCGCGAGTCGACGAGCGTCCGCAGACGGCCGCTCACGCGACGGTCGGTCACGACGCGGCGTCGCCTGGTTCGCTGGCTGCCTCGAGACAGTATCGGTGACCGCGACGACAACCTGGCGCTTTCGGAGGCCACACAGAACGAGGAGCTCCGGCTCGAGAGCCCCGCGTTCGACGACGGCGAGCGGATTCCCGACCAGTACGGACGGATCGATGAACGGCCGCGTCGTCGCCCGGATACAGCTCACCGGTAGCGACGAACCCGAAGAGCCAGCGGCGTCTCGCTCAGTACGGCGGCCGCTGCGCTCGAACGACGCTCGCGAGCTCCTGGTGTTCGTCGGCGAGCAGTTCGTTCAGGTCGTCGACGGTGATGATGCCGTCCAGTTCGCCGTCCGCGTCCGTCACGGGAAGGCGGCGGACGCCCCGTTCGCTCATCAGTTCCGTCGCCCGGTAGAACCCAGCGTCGTGGTCGATCGTCTGGAGATCGTCCGACATCACGTCCTCGGCGCTGAGATCGCCGGGATCGGCTCGCTCGGCGAGGACGTGGACCGTCAGATCGCGGTCCGTGACGATTCCGACGGGTTCGTCACCGTCGACGACGACGACGCTCCCGACGTCCTCGTCGCGCATCGTCGTCGCGAGCTCGTGAATCGGTGCTCCGGTCGTGGCAGTGACGACGTCGCTTCGTGCGAGAGCTTCGACTGGCATCGTTGTCCCGCTTCCAGAGCGAGCGACATAGTTGCTGGTGGCTGTGTCCGTGACCGTGTGTTCTCCCTGACGGTCGCTTCCCGACGAGGACGGTGTCTGCGAGGGGCGATCGCCTACACGGGGACCGATGGGACCGCGTTGCCAGTATTACCACCCCGTGGGAACTCCGGATGGGTACTTTACTGCCGCCCTCCAAAAGGAGAACCGACTGACAATGGGTGAGTGTCCGATCCGCGGTGACTGCGGAATCGTGCACCGGACGTGTGAGACGGACGAGGTCCTTCGCGTGCTCGCCAACGCACGCCGTCGCGAGATCGTCTCCGTACTGGAGGCGCTCGACGACAACTGGATCACGGTCGACGAACTGGCTCGCGCCGTCTCCACGACGGGCGACGAGTGGCGGGGCGAACTCCATCACGTTCATCTTCCGATGCTCCGGGACCTCGGAATCGTCGACTACGACCGCCACGGGGAGACGGTTCGATACTACCGCTGCGATCTCGTCTCGAGCGTCCTCGAAGCCGTCGATGCGGAGGTCCCGACGACTCAATAACACCGTCGTCTGCCTCGACTACAAGTACTCCGCGGGCGATCCTCACCGACCGAGGACCGTGGATAGGTTTTTCCTTGCCAGTCGGTGACTACTAACGTATGTCAGTCGACGAACTGCGGGAGTACGGACTGGCCGAGATGACCGATACCGAGATCCGGGACTTCCTGTCCGCTCAGAAGGTGGGCGTCCTCGGACTCCCCGACGAGGACGTCCCCTACCTCCTCCCGCTCTCGTTCGGTTACGACGGCGACTCTCGGCTCTACTTCACCTATCTGCTCGGATCGAGCAGCCGAAAGGAGACGCTGACCGAGACCACCGAGGCAGCGAGCTTCCTGGTCTTCTCGGCGGACACAATGTACAACTGGGAGAGTGTTCTCCTGACGGGACGAATCTCCGCCGTCTCGGAGTCCTCGTGGGACGAACTCGAGGAGGTACTGGCCGACGCGTGGCGTCCGGAACTGTTCGAGTCGGCGTCACTTTCCGGAGCGGTCGCAATCTACGAGTTCCGGATCGACGAGCAGACGGGAATCAAACACCAGGGGCTCCCGCCGGCGTTCGAGGCGACCGACGAGTGACGGCCCAGTTACCGAACGACCGTCACCGGTACCGGCGCGCGCCGGACGACCAGTTCTGCCACACTTCCGAGTAGCACTCTCGACGAGCCTCGGCGTCCGTGGCTGCCGATCACTCCCTCGTCGACGCCGTTGTCCTCGACGGACGAGACGATCTCTCGAGCCGGACGTCCGACGACCGATTCAGTCATAGGGGTTCACGTCAGGGACGGCGTCCAGCTGCGCGCCGCGCCGAGCGCCGGGACGACGTACCCGCTCACCGCGTTTCTCGAGGTTACCTCCGGCGGAAATCCGGAGCTCGGGCCGGGACTGTACCGGTACAATCCGGGAACCACACGCTCGAAGCGAAGCCGGACGCGCCCGTCCACGGCGAGCTCACGGCAGCCGCGCTCCGGGGTGGGGCGCGCTTCCAGGACGATATCGACGCCGTCGTCTCCCGCGGCGGTCGCGTCGACATGGTCGCGGAAGTTCTTGACGAGGTCAGGGCCCCTATCCTGTTCATCGTCGGCGGGAACGACACACAAGTGCTCGAGCCCAACCGCGAGGGGCCCGATCGGCTCACCTGTGAGGCGGAACTGCACGTCGTCGAGGGGGTCGGCCACCGCTTCGAGAGAGCGGGCGAACTCGAGGTGGCGGCCGACTGGTTCGAACGGACGCTGAAGTAGTGGCCCCGCGGTGGTCGGTTCGGGCATTGACTCGGTCCCGGGAGAGCAGACGCGTTCGCCGCCAGTAGACTGACAGACGACTCCGACGGATCGTTACGACCGTTTCCGTCTTCAGCCTCCGGTTACGAATCGATATATACGTCACGCTAATATTTTACATAAGTACTCCAGTAAAGACTTCCGCTCGGAAAGCAGTCGTTACCGACCGCGGAACGTCGACCGTGGAGTCGGCAACAGCGAGTATACCACCGTCAGGTGGCAGTTACAGCGATCCGGAAGGGGCTAATATCGTTCGGTCGCGACCGATCTCGTGATCGGCAGCGTCGCGAAGGCGTTCGCCGAACGTCTCGACCATCGCCACGATCTTGTCGTAGCTCGCGTCGTCTATCAGGCTGGGCTCGTACACCTGGACGTCCCGATCCCCGCCGGTCTCCCACGTGAGCGAATCGAGGACGTCGGACTTCAACGCCCCCGCGGCCGCGCCGTACATTCCCCAGCCCGCGGTGATACCGACGGCCGCAGCAGGCGGGATAAGCGCCGCGGCGATCATCACGCCGACGATCGCTTCCGAGAACCCTCGCGTGAGACTCAGGACTCCGGCGATTCCGGCACCCAGCGCAACCGCCAGCGAGAGCAGGTTCGGCGAGACGCGCTCTTCCAGTTCGGCGACGGGGACGATGTCGACGCCCGCCGGTTCGAGTCCGCCCAGGCGAGCGAGTACCGCGATCCCGATCGACGCGGCGATGACGACGGCGACGCCGACGATCTGGTAGCGAAACCCCGTCCGCCGGAGCCCGTCGTCACCCGTGACGACACCGACACTGGCTGCCAGCGCGGGACCGAGCAGCGGTGCGATCACCATCGAGCCGACGACGACCGCGGACGAGTCGGAGAGCAACCCCGCAGTGGCGACGACGGCGCTCAACAGTACCATGACGACGGAGACCGAAAACGCGGGCGTAAGTCCGTCAGCTTTCGTCCGGAGCACCTGTCTCGAGGTCCGTTTACTCCTCGTTCCCCCCGGCTGTACCGGTCTAACAGCTCGTCGAACTCCGTGGAGATGACCGTCTCCACGTTGATGACGACGACCCGCGCGTCCTCGAGCCCGGCTTCGTTCAGGCTGTCGAGCACCGGCTCGACGGCGTACGACGGAAGCGGGAACCTGACGACGACGTCGTCCCCGCTCGCGCTCGCTTCGTTGCTAACGACGTACTCGACGTCTTCCGCGTCGAGGACGTCGAGGACGACCCGTCGTCGGTTCTCCGGTACCACGATCTCGAGATACCGCATGGACCGATCCGCCGACGAACGGAGGGATAACTCTACGGCGTCCCGTTCGACCGGGAAGGCGCCGGCGTCACTCGGAGAGCGCCACGCCCGACAGCTCCGCCGCCCGGAGCTCGTACCACTCGAGATCGACGTCGCCGGCCGAGACGTCGATATCTTTCGCCACGCGATAGTACCACGCCTCGAGGTCGTCGTCAACGTCGCTCTCGGAGAGCGGTTCGAACGATCCACTCAGAACCACGCTCGTCCAGTCGTGCGGTCCGTCCCACTCGTAGACGGTGAGACAGACCTCGTCGGTCGTCTCGAGGAACTCGCGTTTCTTGCTGTCGTCGGCGAACCCGAGGTCCATGATCGCTCGCTCTTCGTCCGCGTCGTACGCGAACGACATCGGGATGCCGTACGCCCGGCGGTCCTTCGAGAGACAGAGCACGCCCGTCGCCTGCTCGTTCAGGAACTCGGCGATCTCGTCCGCTGCCATCGTATGGCCGTACCACGTATCAGTCATTTCGGACACCAGCCGTCTAGATCATGGAATCGCTTATAGAAGCTACAGGAACGTATCCGCCAGTGTGAACGAACGATCGGACAAGTTCATCGGTTGCGGCGCGGTATCCCCGTCCTAATTCGGTAGGGACGTCGTACGACACCGCCCCGCCGCGCCGCTTTTTCTACTGTCATCTCGTACAGCAACCGATGGGATTGGAGACTGCGGGAACCCTCGAGGAACTGTGTCGTTCGCGCTAGCGGGATCGGAGCCTGCGGCTATGGCCGTCGCGACGGCGCTGCTCGGGTTCTACATCACCGAGGGAAGGCTGTCCTGATCGCGACGTTCGGCCGATACGCTACGCGGAGTCCCTGCCGTACCCGTTCGTCGTTCTGTTCGACAAGCTGACCCGCGTCGTCAACGGGTTCGTCGGCGCCGAGACGTCGATCGAGTCGGCCTCCCTCACTCGCAGCGAGCTCCAGGAGCTGATCGAGGCCGGAGAGCGCGCCGGAGCCATCGAGCCCGACGAACGAGACCGTCACCACGGAGGATCCGACCGAGGTGATCACCGGTGAGATCCTCGGTCCCCGCGAACCGGCCCCGATCCGCATCGTCGACGAGCGGACGGCCATCGTTCGCGGCGACGTCTCCGTCGCGTTGGTCAACGAAGCGCTCGATCTCTCCCTCCCCGTGGCCGCGACGTTCGACACCGTCGCCGGACTTGTTCCCGATCGAGCCAGATACCTCCCCGAGGACGTCGATCGGGTCGCCCGTGACGACGTCACGACCACCGTCGAGGACGTCGCCGACAGACGAATCGTCAACGTTCGGCTCACTCGACCGGCTGCCAGCGGACGGTAGCGGGGGTGGAGCGTACCGACTCGAGCCGTCGCTACTACGGTAACTTATTTGGCCGAATCGGTGGTGGGACCCCTACACCATGTACGAGACAGTTCTCGTTGCGACCGACGGCAGCGACCCGGCAAACCGTGCAGTCGACGCGGCGGTCGATATCGCGTCGACGTTCGACGCCGCGCTGTATGCCGTCTCGGTCGTCGACACCAGCCGATACGGCGACTCGATGTTGTCCGGAACGGAACGCCTCGTCGACGACCTGCGAGAGCGGGCCGACGACGTCCTCGAGGACGTCACGACGCGGGCCGACGTCGACGTGACGACCGAACTCCGGCAGGGCCGTCCGCACGAGGAGATCGGTGCGTACGCCGAGTCGATCGACGCGGATCTGGTCGTGTTCGGTAACCGCGGGCTCGGCGCCGGCGGGGAGATTGGCAGCACTGCGGAACGCGTCGTCAGGCACGTCGACCGACCGTCGCTCACGGTCTGACCGCTCCGTCGTCGACCTGTAAGCTCGCCTGGTATTAGCTATTTGGCAGCCTTCGACGTGAAGTTCCACGCCAATGTACGATACGATCCTCGTTCCGACCGACGGAAGCGATCCGGCGAACAGAGCGATCGAACACGCACTGACCCTTGCGGACAGGTACGGCGCCGATCTGCACGCGATGTACTGTGTCGAGACGCACCGGTACGGCGAACCCGCACTGAGCAGCACGGAACTCATCCTCGACAACCTCGAGGACCAGGGCGCCGCCATGCTCGAGGAGATCAGCGACCGAGCTGATAGCTCCGGAATCGACTGTCGCTGGAACGTCTGTCACGGCCGTCCGTGGGAAGCGGTTCGCAAGAAGGGGGCGGAGATCGACGCCGATCTGATCGTGATCGGTTACCAGGGACAGAGCCACACGCGAACGGATCGGATCGGCAGCGTCGCCGAGCGAATCGTTCGAACCGCGGATCGTCCGGTGTTGACCGCCTGACCGTTCCGATCGAGTGCCGACTCCTCGCCCGCGGTGGGGAGTCGAGACGCTACCCGAAGTAAACCGTCAGCGTCAGTACGAACAGGAACGCGTGCCAGACGATCGCCGCTGCCGCCCGCTCCGGCTGCGCGGTCGGCAGGGGCGGATTCCGAAACATCGCGTCGTAGACGAACGCCGTCGCGACGAGCGCGCCGAAAAACACCCCGGTGTGGAACTGGATGGTCGTCGCGAGACCGAGTACGACCCCTCCCAGAAGACTCGTTGTGATCCCGATGAGTATCGTATCGTAGTTGCTGACCATTTCGCCCCCCTCTGCCGGAGGCTAACGGCGCGACCGATGAAGAACCCCCGTCAGTTCTCGGGAACCGAGAACGTGACCGACGGGCCCTCCCACTCGTCCGAACACCCAGTGGCTACTCGTTCGAACGCGGGGTATGGGACGTCTGACTCGGACCGTCCTCGTCCCGACAGAAGGGTCGTCGCTCTCGATGAAAGCCCTCGAGACGGCGTTGACCGACTATCCGGACGCCGCCATCGTCGTCTCCCACGTCATGGACCCGATCGGATCGGGTCTTAGCCTCCTCGACGTGATGCGGCCAACGTTCGACGACGGCTCTCCGCCAGGATCGGTATCGCCGGAGTACTGGCGCGAGTGGCACGAGAAAGCGGAATCGAAGGCCCGAGCGGTCCTCGGCGACGCGCGCGCGATCGCGGCCGAACACGACCGGAGCGTCGAGACCGTCCTCGAGTTCGGCGAACCCGACGACGTCATCCTCGAGTACGCCGAGGATCACGACATCGACCGGATCGTCATGGGGAGTCACTGTCGAACCGGCGCGGAACGGTTCCTGCTGGGTAGCGTCGCGGAGACCGTCGTCAAACGGGCACCGGTCCCCGTCCTGATCGTCCGATGACGGCCGCGGCCGACGAAACGGGTGGGCCGCGGTTAGCGTCGATGCGATTCGATCTCGTCGTGGAACGATAGTTCACGCTCGGTGGGTTGCCGGCCGTTTCCGTTCCGGTCTATGAGTTTGACGGACTCACAGCGACCACACCGGAGCGGATAGACCGGTCCGTTATCCTGTGTGAGGACGACCTCGTGGTTCCACGGGTGGCGCCACCAATGACCGTACAGACGGCATTGCCATTCCATGTCATGACATACGCCGTCGCGGTACTTAACCTCCTCCCACGTTTGATAGCGTAAGATTCCGCGATGGGGATCGGCGGATTGCGCGTTTCTTCAGCGTTCGCGAGACGCGTTGCGTCTTGGTGTCAATCAGAATCTTCGACACGAATCTCAGCGTTGGACGCGGTGCAGGCGCTCCAGTTACACCGACACGTGGCATTAACCGTGGGGACGCCCCTAGAGGTTCTTCGGGACGAGCATGGTAGGGACCGTGCGATGTACGACACGATTCTCGTACCGACCGACGGAAGTCCGGTGGCAGAAGACGCTGGAACGTACGCGGTCCGACTTGCGGAGCGCTTCGACGCGATGCTCCACGTCGTCTCGGTTCTGGAGCGAGGACTCGTCGGCGGCGACGACGAAGACGAGGGCGAACAGGCCGTCGACGAACTGGCCGACCGAGCACAGGACCGTGGTCTCGAGGTGACACGCGAACGCCGCGAGGGGAACGCCGACGTTCACGAAGAGATTCTCTCATCCGCCGACGAGCGCGATGCGGACCTGATCGTGATGGGGACGACCGGTCGCAGCGGACTCGGCCGATTCTTACTGGGCAGCGTCGCCGAGCAGACGCTTCGGGAGTCGCCCGTCCCGGTTGCGACCGTCCACGAAGAGACGTCCCTCGAAGACGAGTTCGAACGCGTCCTGGTACCGACCGACGGGAGCCACAGCGCGGCGACCGCCCTTGAGCACGCCGTCGACCTCGCAGTCGAAACGGGGGCCCGGCTCCACGTCGTTCACGTCAGTGACGAGGGAGACGTCGACGGAACCGAGACGATCGACCTCTCGAGCGACGACGAACTCGGCCTCGAACCGGTCGACGACGCGCTCGAGCGACTGCGCGGGTCGCCGCTGGAGGCCGTCGACGTCTCGGTCCCCGCCGGCCGAGTCGACCAGCAGATTCTGGCGATAGCGGCCACGCACGACGCCGACTGCGTCGTGATGGGGACCCACGGCGAGACCGGCTTGCGGCGATACCTCCTCGGGAGTTCGACCGAGCGGGTCGTCCGCTTCGCCGGCGTCCCGGTGATCGGCATCAGCGCACCGCGAACCGAGGCAGTGACCGTCGAGTACCTCGACTACCGGGTCGTCGACGAACAGGGCTGGTCGATCGAGGACGACGACCTCCTCGAGCGCGCTGCGGACGCCGGTCTCGACGAGACGGCATACGGTACCTTCGAGGTGTCGCGCGACGAGTACGTCCTCGACGCGGCCGAGGCGGCCGGTCACGACTGGCCGTTTCACTGCCGGGCCGGCGGCTGCGTGAACTGTACCGCCGTGCTGCTCGAGGGGGGACTCGAGATGGACGTCCAGCGAAGTCTCTCCGAGGACGAAGTGGAGAACCACGACATGCGACTGACCTGCGTCGCGACGCCGACGAGTGACTCGATCGCGCTCGTCTACAACGCCAAGTACCTCGACCGGCTTCAGGACCGCGTCGTCTGACTGACTCGGCATAACCATGCCACCGTGGATCTCACGTCGCGCTGTCACCTACCTCGGGCTGGTAGTGGTAACGACCGCCGTCTTCACGGTCGCATACAATGTCGGGATGACAACCTGGGAGGACGAGCCCCAGCGGCTGGTCCAGTCGTTCGAGGTCGTCTTCCAGAGTTTCACGACGACCGGGTACGGGCAGGACGCACCGTGGGAAACGACGCGGATGAACCTGCTCGTCGTTGGGATGCAACTCGCCGGGATCGGACTGATCCTCGGGGCGATCGACGCCTTCGTCGTTCCCTGGTTCCAGACCGCGTTCCGAACTTCGCCGCCGAAACAGCCGGTCACGCTCGAAGATCACGTCGTGATCTGTGGTTACACGCCTCGAACCGAGTCGTTCGCGACCCAACTCGACTCCCTGGATCGGCCGTTCACCGTCGTTGAACCCGACGGAGAGACGGCGACGGAGTTACATGAGGACGGGACGACCGTCGTCCACGGTGATCCGGAATCGGTCGACGTCCTCGAGCTGGCGGCCGTCGAGACGGCAACGGCTGTCGTTATCGACGTCGCCGACGATGTCAACGCGAGTATCGTGCTGTCCGTCCAGGAACTGAACGCGAACGTCCCGATCGTGACTGTCGCCGAAGACGAAGATCGAGCGCCGTACCAGCGAATCGCGGGGGCGGACACGGTGCTGTCGCCCCGCCAGCTACTTGGCGAGAGTCTCGCGGGTCGAGTCCCGACCGCCGTGACGAGCGATGTCGACGCAAGCGTCCCGATTAGCGACGAGCTCGAACTGGTCGAGGTGTCGGTTACGGCTGGAAGCCAACTCTGCGGCCAGTCGATCGCAGAGTGTGAGCTATCGGACCAGTTTGGGGTGGTCGTCGTCGGCGCATGGTTCGACGGCGAATTCGAGAGCCCGGTCGAGATGGATCTCGAAGTGACGCCGGATACACGACTCTTGGTCGCCGGTGATCCGAAAAACGTCGACGAGCTCCGATCACAGGCACACTCGACCGTCCGCGATCTCGCACCCCAGCGCGTGTTGATCGCGGGCTACGACGAGTCGGGGGAAGCCGCTGCCAAGACCCTCGGGGGGACGACGACACAGGTAACCATCCTCGACATCGAGGACAAGCCGGGTGTCGACGTTGTCGGCGACGCCCGCGAGCCGGGAATGTTACGCGAGGCCGGCATCGAGGACGCGTCGGCGGTGATCGTCACCGTCGGAGACGACACAACCGCCATCTTCGTCACGCTCGTCGTCCAGGATCTGAACGCCGGCGTCGACGTTTTCGCCAGGGCAGATCGGGAGGAAGACGTCCAGAAACTCTACCGTGCAGGAGCTGACGATGTCCAGGCGCTGGCGACGGTCAGCGGTCGAATGATGGTCTCGACTGTTTTCGAAGACGAAGCTGCGCTCGCGTTCGACAAACGGATCAGGGTCGTGGCGACTCCGACCGGTGAACTCGGAGGGCAGACGCTCGAGACGGGCGACATCCGCGAACGGACCGGGACGACCGTCCTCGCCATCGTCAGGGACGACGACGTAATTACCGAGTTCGACCCACAGTCGTTCGAACTCGAAGACGACGACGAACTCGTGCTGGCCGGTACCGACGAGAACGTCCGCCGGTTCGAACGTGAGTTCGGATAGCAATCTGTCGCCCGTTGCTTGCTGCTGGCGTTCTCCGATTCATGACTTGAACGTCGTCGAATGTCGAGAGAGAACTTGGAATGTGTTTGCACGCGACTGTGAGGGTCGGGAACAGTTTTATATGAGTGATCGGTGTCCGTTCGGCAACGAATACGTGACACGGAGGAGTCATGACATCTGACACTAACAACGAGCTCACCCATCATCTGGGCGTAGCGATCGGCAGCATCGTCGTGGCTGTTCTGCTGTGGGGCATCGGATACCGCGGCCAGCGAGTCGTCGCTGCCGTTCCCTTCTTCATCCTGTTTGTCGTAATGGTTATCGGCCCGCTGGTCCGTATCAGGCCGTCGATCAGGCGTCGGTTTTCCGGGAACTTCCCCGTGAACTGGCGATCGGAACTGGGGATCTGGTTTGCGATCTGGTCGGTCGTCCACGTACTGTTCGTCTTCTGGGCACGCGACTGGGACGTCGTCGGCTATCTCGTCGACATGAGTCCGTGGGCGTTCGGTGCCATGGTCGCCGTCATCATCGCGATCGTGCTGGCGTTTACGTCCAACAACAGAGCCTACGACTCCCTCGGACCGAAAGCCTGGAAGTGGCACCAGAGTCACGGCACGTACGTCATCTTCTGGCTCGTTGCCGTCCACGGCTACGATCGAGCGTACCTCCGACCGTACGAAGAGATGGGGTTTCCCTCGGACGATCCGCTCCACCTGATTTACCTCGCGATGATCGTCATCGTCGTCGCCCTCCACGTGGTCGCGTTCATAGCGGTCGTCTCCGAGTACCGGAAGACCGGCGAGTATCCACCGGACCTGTAGCCCTCGCTCAGAACAACCGCCCCGAGTCGACTTCGACCCCGCGCTCGAGGAGCCCGATCATGTAGCTCGATCCGAAAGCCTCGCGAACGGGAATCGTCGACCGGTTAGTACCGGTCGAAGTACCGGTCCTGAACCTTCACGAAGACGGCCATCAGCAGGGCGAAGACGATCGCAGCGACACCGATCTGGGTCCAGTGGACGAACGCGAGCGGCTCGACGTCGAACAGGAGCTGTCCGGTCGACGTGTAGAGGACGAGCAGCTGCAGTGTTATCGCAACGCCGACGGCGAGCACGAGCCACCGATTCGAGAAGATTCCGAGACCGTACCGGAACCGAATCGCCTGAATGCGAACGATTTCGAAGACGACGAAACCGGTAAACACCATCGTCTGTGCGAGCTCGCGGCCGACGTCGTAGCCGGGACTCCAGCCCAGCAGCGCTCCGGTGACGTCGTACCCCGGGATCAGCTCGCCGTAGAAGTTCAGCGTGAACAGCGGGAGCAGACAGACCGTCATGAACAGCGCGATGCCGACGATCGAGGTCACGATCCGCTCCGTAATGACCCCTTCGTCCGGCGGTCGTGGCTCTCGCTCCATGATGTCATCGGCCGCGGGATCGACGCCCATCGTCAGCGCGGGGATACCGTCGGTGACGACGTTGATCCAGAGCACCTGGATCGGCGTAATCACGAGGCCCAGACCCGCGAGCGTCCCCGTGAAGATCATCGTTACCTCACCACCGTTGCCGGAAAGCAGGTAGTTGACGAACTTGCGGACGTTGTCGAAGATGCGTCGACCGCCCCGTACCGCGTCGCGGATCGTCGCGAAGTTGTCGTCGAGCAAGACGATGTCGGAGGCCTGCTCGGTGACGTCCGTTCCGCGGATCCCCATAGCGACGCCGACGTCGGCGTTTTTCACGGCGGGCGCGTCGTTGACGCCGTCGCCGGTCATCGCGACCGTGTGACCCTTCTCCTGAAGCGTCTGGAGAATGCGCGTCTTGTGTTCGGGCGAGGTGCGAGCGAAGATGTCGACGTCCTCGACGACTTCGGCGAGCTTCTCGTCGCTCATCTTCTCGAGCTCGGGTCCGGTGATCACGCGCGCCGATTGCAGTCCCACCTCCTTGCCGACCGCTCGTGCGGTAACGGCGTTGTCGCCAGTGATCATCACGACGTCGATGCCGGCGTCGAGACAGCCCGCGAGGGCGTCCGGTACTTCGGGCCGGGGCGGGTCAAGCATCCCCTGTAGCCCCACGAAGACCAGCTCTTCCTCGAGGTTCTCGTCCGGGTTCTCGGTCTGTGAGTCGGGGACCTCCGGCCGATAGGCAAAGCCCATAACACGCAACGCGTCCTCGCCGAACGACTCGGTCTGTGCCTCGAGCTCCCGACGGCGCTCGTCGGTCAGCTCGACGACCTCGCCGTCGACGAGCTCGCGGTTACAGCGCTCGAGGACGGTCTCGGGTGCGCCTTTCATGTAGGCGACCGTTCCGCCGTCGGGCGTCTCGTGAACGGTCGTCATCCGCTTTCGGGCGGAAGTGAAATCCACTTCGCCGATCCGGGGGTACGCCTCGTCGAGTTCGTCGTGGTCGAACCCGGCCTTCTGTGCGGCGACGAACAGCGCGATCTCGGTCGGATCACCGAGATACGTTCGCTCCTCCGCTCCGACGTCGACGGCCGCGTCCTCGTCGTCGGCTTCGTCCCGTTCGCGGGTTCCGACGTCGACGTTGTTACACAGCATCCCACAGCGCAACACCTCGGTCACGCGGTCCTCGTCGACGGGATCGCCGTCCCGGAGGAACTCGCCGTCGGTGTCGTATCCGGTGCCGGTCACCTCGTAGGTTTCGCGGTTGGTAACGATCCGCTGGACGGTCATCTCCTCTTCGGTGAGTGTCCCCGTCTTGTCGGTACAGATGACGTCGACCGAGCCCAGCGCCTCGACGATCGGGAGCCGACGGACGAGCGCGTTCTTCTCGGCCATCCGGCGGGCGCCGAGCGCCAGCGAGAGGGTGACGACCGCGGGCAGTCCCTCCGGGACTGCGGAGACGGCGATCCCCACTGCCGTCAGGAACACCTGTAGCGGCGCCGTGTCGCCGATGACGAGTTCGGTGATCGCGATGATCGAGACGATCCCGACGACGCCGACCGCGATGAGCTTGCCCAGGCTGTCCATCTCGGCCTGAAACGGCGTGTCGCGATCCTCGGCCTCCTCGAGCGCGGTCGCGATCTGGCCGATCTCGGAGGCGGGACCGGTCTCGACGACGACTGCCGTCCCCGAACCGCGTTCGACGACGGTGTCCTTGTAGAGCATGTTCTGGCGTTCGGCCAGCGAGGTCTCTCTGGCAACGTCACCGACGCCCTTCGAGACACCAACGCTCTCCCCGGTCAGCGCTGCTTCGTCGACGCTCAGGTTCGACTCCTCGACGATGCGGGCGTCGGCCGGAACGATGTCGCCCGACTCGACGAAGATCACGTCGCCAGGTACGAGTTTCGTGGCGTCGATCTCCCGCTTCTCGCCACCGCGACTGACGAGCGCGTACGTCGTCGACATCTCCTTTAGCGACTGGATGCTTTGTTCGGCCCGGTAATCCTGCAGGAAGCCAAAGAGCGTGATGAAGACGACGATGCCTGCGATGACGCCAGCGTCGATCAGATGGCCGACGCCGGCCATCACGATCGCAGCGACGATCAACACCCAGATCAGCGCCGAGGTGTACTGCTCGAGGAGGATGCGAAGTGGGGAGGTGCCCTCACTCGCTTCGATTTCGTTCGGTCCCTCTCGTTCGAGGCGAGCACGCGCTTCCTCCGGATCTAATCCATCCCGTGAGGTCTGCAGATCCGCGTAGACGTCTTCGAGCGGGCGCGAGTGCCAGTCGCCGTCGGTGTCTGACCTGGCTCGCTCGTATTGCTCTGACTGTGACACGTGTGGAGTATGATTCTCGGTAGAGTAATAATCAGTTGGGATCCCCAAGGGTTGGGAACACGATCAATCGTGGCGATCTGTCCGGGTTCCGGCGACCGATTGGTCGTTGACGAGAAGGTGACGAGCCAGCTCCAGTCTGCCCGTCGGTCGAACCGACTCCCGGGTTCGACCTCGTCTGCGTCCCGGAGCTACCCGGTGGGGAAAACGCCGTCGTCGAACGGTACGACGGCGACCGTGTACGGCGTCTCGTCGACGAGCTCGGGGGTCGAGTTCGGACGTCGTTGTTGCCGCGTCGTCGCGGTGTCCGAGAGCGATCGCTCCGCGAGCGTTCGCGTGCCGCAGTCAGGACAGCCCGACCGCGGCGGCAGGACGTTCTGGGACGGAGCGACAGTCGTCACCACCAGTATCGACGAAGAGAACGGGACCGCGACGACGAACGGCCGACTCGACGTGTCCAGCACCGGGGCGACTATTCCGATCGATGGAGGAAGACGGCGTTCTACCGATCATACGCCTGTTCTCGTCTCCCCACGATATCCGGCAGCAGTTTCCGCTGGGCCGACGCGAGATGTTCTGCGAACGTCGCCCGGTTGATCTCGAGCGCCGCGGCGACCTCGCCGGCCGTGGCGTCCCGTGGTCGCTCGAAGTACCCCATCTCGAGGGCCGTCCGGAGCACCTCGATCTGGCGGTCCGTAAGGACGTCCCGGTCGACATATAGCAGGTTCGATCCCTTCCGGCTGGTCTCCGAGCGAATGAGCCGTTCGACCGAGAGTCCCTCGTACTGTGATCGAAGCTCCGTGAGCAGGGGCCGGATCTCGTCCATCTCGGCGACGTGGAAGGTGACGAACAGCGCGTCCTCGCTCGCCTCGACGTTCGCGATCGGACAGCCGAACCGTTCGATCGAGACACAGGGGCAGTCCCGGTCGGCGTCCCGGTCGAACCGGTAGATCTCGCTCGAGGCGTCGGTAAACACCGTCTCCACCGGAAGTTCGAGGGCGTCAGCGTCCTCTCTGCTCGATTCGAGGACGAACTCCTCGACCGTCCGTCCCGTCTCCGGATCGGCAGACCAGGCGATCGATCGGCCGGTCCCGCCGGTCGCCGCGGCGACGTCCACGACCGGACACTCTGCGGGTGACTCGATCCGTAACTCGACGCGAACGCCGCTTCCCATGTGGTGTGGTATCAGAACTCAGTATAAAAGTAAGATGCATGCATCTTCATGGCCCTGATAATAGCTGCTGTAACTGACGGCCCATGACCCTCTCGCGGTCGTCCTCGCGAGACGTGCCGAGTATATAAACCACCACAGCGTTATGGGAGCGGTCGTTTGTTGCCGCGTCACGCAGTACCGGAGTATGAGCACCGATTCGCCGACCCAGGATCGGAACCCGTTTCGAGCGATCGAACTTCCCGACGGCACAGATCCGATCTCGAAGGGGATCGTCCGCTCGTTCGAGCGAACGGACGGAACGGTCACGGTCGAGGTCGCCGTCGACGGGCTCGGCGACGACCTCGCAGAACGGATCGTCGAGCAGATCCGCGGCGCCGCGCTCGCGGTGCCGGAGACCGAACGCGTCCGCGTGTTGCCGGCGCGCCACAAGGACACGGACGTCGAGCTTCCCGCCGTCGATCACGTGATCGCCGTCGCGAGCGCAAAAGGCGGCGTCGGGAAGACGACCGTCTCGGTCGCGCTCGCGCGGACGCTGTCTGCCAGGGGGTACGACGTCGGGCTCTTCGACGCGGACATCTACGGACCGAACGTTCCCCACCTCCTCGAGGACGTCGAGGGCCCGGTCCTGACGAACGACAGCGGCCAGCCGGTTCCCCTCGAGGGCGAGGACGGACTGCAGGTCCTCAGCCCCGGCGTCGTCGGTGGCGACCCGCCGACGGCCCGTCGCGGCGCGATCGCGTACGGCGCCGTCGAGAACCTGCTCGGCCAGGGCGCCTGGTCCGAGCGGGACGTGTTGATCATCGATATGCCGGCGGGATCCGACGACGTCGTCGGCGCCGTAGTCGAACACGTCCCGGTCGACGGTGCCGTCTTCGTGACGACGCCGTTCGACGCGAGCGTCGAGGACACCCGCCGGACGATCGAGCTGTTCGACGAGCGCGGCGTCGCCGCCGTCGCGGGGGTCGTCAACATGAACAGCTTCGCGTGTGAGTGTTGTGGGGAACGAAACGTCCTGTTCGAGGACGCCGTCGAACTGGACGTGCCGATCGTCCACGGTGTCCCCTTCGATCGCGAGCTCCAGCGCAACCCCGGGGGTCGCCGTGAGTACGACGCGTTCGACGAGCTCGCAGGGACGGTCGGCGAGTTCCTGGAGGAGGTCCTCGGCGCCGTCCCCGACGACGCCCTCGAGCTGCGGGGGCTGCCCCGCGAGAGCCAGGTGCGACAGTTGAGCGACGAGCTGGGTGCGACGGCGCCCGGTGACAGCGTCAGGGCCGTCGTCGAGGACCCGACGGCCGTCGACGACGCGCTTCGGGCCGACGTCGGCGGCGTTCTCGACGCGGCCGATCGCTCGCCGGTTGGGACGACCGGAGCCCTGCTCGAACTGACGCGGGGCTGATCGTCGCTCGTTGTTCGCTGTTCGTGGTCCGTCACTCGTTACTCGCGCTCGTGGTTCGTTTCCCCGCGTTTCTACCCCCGTTAAAAACGCCCATAGTGCGGTGGTTGTACGCTGTTCGGCGGGGCCGTGACACGTAGAGATATGCGCACTGATCGCACGACGACCGCGCTCGACGGCACGATCGGCGTTTCGACCCCGGTACCGACACCGATCTCCGGTGGGGTGAACCGACCCGACGTCCTCGGCCCGGGCCGGAGGTGGGACGATGGCTAGCGACGAGTTCGATCCTGCGTCGGAGACGCCCCTCGCGGACGGTCCGTCGCGTCGTTCGGTCCTCAAAGCCGGCGCTGTCGCGGCCTCGACCGCGCTCGCGGGCTGTTCGCTTCCGGGTGCCGGTGACGAGGAGGACCCGGACGAGCCGTTCAACGTCTTCGCGGAGTACCCTGACCGCGACTGGGAGGAGTTCTACCGCGACATCTGGGACGTCGACGACACGTTCATGCTGACGTGTACACCCAACGACACCCACAACTGCTACCTCGAGGCCCAGGTCACCAACGGGACGATCACGCGCCTCCAGCCCTCGATGGGGTACGGCGAGGCGACTGACCTCCAGGGGAACCAGGCGTCCTCGCGCTGGGACCCCCGCGTCTGCCAGAAGGGGCTCGCGATGATCGAACGCTTCTACGGCGACCGCCGCGTTCACGCACCGATGGTCCGGGAGGGGTTCCTCGAGTGGGTCGAGGACGGCTTCCCCCGCGAGGACGACGGCTCGATGCCCGAGGAGTACGCCCAGCGCGGCGAGGACGGCTGGGAGGAGGTCTCCTTCGAGGAGGCCTACGAGCTCGCCGCCGAAACGATCCTCGAGATCGCCGACCACTACAGCGGCGAGGCCGGCCAGCAGTCGCTGCTCGAGCAGGAGTACGACGAGCGGGTCGTCGAGGAGACTGGCGGCGCCGGAATCCGGACGATGAAGTTCCGCGGCGGCATGCCGCTGCTGGGACTGATCCGCCTGATGGGGATGTACCGGGTGGCGAACCAGATGGCGCTGGTCGACCACCACGTTCGTGACGTCGACGAGGATGAGGCGCTCGGCGGCGTCGGCCTGGACAACTACTCCTGGCATACGGACCTGCCGCCGGGACACACCATGGTCACCGGCCAGCAGACCGTCGATTTCGATCTGTCGAACGTCGAGTACGCCGACAACATCGTCCTGATGGGGATGAACTGGATCTGTACGAAGATGGCCGACTCCCACTGGCTGACCGAGGCCCGGATGAAGGGAGCGGACGTCACCGGCGTCTTCACCGACTACGCCGCGACGGCGACGAAGTGCGACGAGGTGATCACCGTCAGGAACGGAACCGACACGGCGTTGTTACTCGGCGCCGCTCGGGAGATCATCGAGGAAGAGATGTACGACGCCGAGTTCGTCCGCCAGCACACCGACCTGCCGCTGTTGGTGCGGATGGACGAGGGTCGACTGCTGCGCGCGAGCGACGTGATCGAGGGCTACGAGCCCGCGGAACTGGAAAAGACCGTGGTCGTCGAGGACGACGCGGAGCGTCCGAGCGAGGGCGTGACCGACGTCTGGGAGAACGTCCTCACCGAGGACCTGCGGATCGACTGGGGCGACTTCGTCGTTCGCGACGAGGAGACCGAAGAGTACGTGGCGGTCAGCCGCGACGAAGTCGGCGAGGACTTCGATGTCCCCGCGAGCCTGGAGGGTCCCTTCGAGGTCGAGACCGCCGCCGGCGAGACGATCGAGGTCCGGACCGTCTTCGATCTGATCGCCGAACACCTCGCCGACACGTGGGACGCCGAGACCGTCGCGGAGATCACCGGCACGGATCCCGACGCGGTCGAGAGTCTGGCCGAGGCGTTCGGGACGAGCCACGAGTCGGCGCTGCTGTTGACCGGGATGGGACCGAACCACTACACCAACCAGGACCTGTTCGGCCGCGCCTCGTTCCTGCTGACGTCGCTGACGCGCAACGTCGGCCACTTCGGCGGCAACGTCGGCAGCTACGCCGGGAACTACCGCGGCGCGTACTTCAACGGGCGGAGCCAGTGGATCAACGAGGACCCGTTCGATCCCGAACTCGATCCCGACGAGCCCGCCCCCGAGGACGGCCGCCGGACCTCGCAGTCGACCCACTGGTACTCCCACGGTGATCGGCCGCTGAAGTTCAACGACGAAGGCGAGTACGACCCGGAGGACGGCGAGTACTACATGGGTGACTCGCACATGTTTACGCCGACGAAGTTCCTCTGGACGGCCGGCTCGAACTCGATTCTGGGCAACGCAAAAGGTGCCTACGATATCATCCAGAACATGCTGCGGACGGGAGCTATCGAGGCCGTCTTCACCAACGAGTGGTGGTGGACGAAGACCTGCGAATACTCCGATATCGTCTTCCCGGTCGACTCGTGGGCCGAGCACCACGTCCACGACATTACGGCCTCGGTGACGAACCCGTTCGTGATGACGATGCCCGAGACGGGCCTCGAGGAGCGCATCTACAACACCCGGAACGACGCCCAGATCTACGCGGGCGTCGCGGCGGCGCTGGCCGAGTCCACCGGTGACGACCGGTTCGAGGACTACTGGGCGTTCATCGACGAGGACGACCACCAGGCACGCCCGTACCTCCAGCGGATCATCGACAACTCGAACACCGTCGCCGGCTACGACGTCGACGAGATGCTCGAGGAGGCCGAGGACGGCGTTCCGAAACTCATCATGACCGGAACCTACCCCAAGTTCAAGGGCGGACGCCAGATCCAGGAGGACGACCCCTGGTACACGAAGACCGGTCGCCTCGAGTTCTTCCGCGAGGAGGGACGCTTTACAGACGCCGGCGAGAACATCCCGGTCTTCCGGGAGGTGATGGACGGGACGCCGAACGAACCGAACGTCCTCGTCGACGACGGGGATCACCCGCTGATCGACCCGGAGACCCCCGAGGACCGCGGCTGGGATCCCGACCAGCGCGACGGCGACCTCCGTCAGGTGCGCAACGTGGTGATGGAGACCGAGGAGTTCCTCGAGTCCGAGCATCCGCTGACGGAGCTAGACGAGGGGTACCGCTACAACTACATGACGCCGAAGTACCGCCACGGCGCCCACACGTTCGCCAACGCCCTGCCGAACATCGCGGTCTGGTGGGGAAACTTCGGCGACTTCGACCGCGAGGACGACCGCCGTCCGTACATCGGCGAGGGGTACGTCGAGATGAATCCCGCCGACGCCCAGGAGGAGGGCCTCGAAGACGGCGACTACGTCTGGGTCGACGCCGACCCCGCCGACAGGCCGTACCGCGGGTGGGACGAGGACGACGACGATTACCAGGTGGCACGGGCCATGATGCGCGTGCGCTACCAGCCGGCGCTGCCCACGGGGATCGTCAAGAGCTGGATGAACCTCAACGAGGCCACTCACGGCAGCGTCGAAGGGCACGAGGAGCGCGAGGACGGTGAGGCGCGCAACGAGGAGACGGACTACGTCTCGCTGTACCGGTACGGCGGTCACCAGAGCGCGACCCGGACGTGGTTCCGGCCAACGCTGCTGACCGACGATATGGCACGGAAGAACTACGGCGGGCAGAACATCGAGACCGGCTACGCCGGGGACATCCACTGCGCCAACGGTGCTCCGAAGGAAGCGTTCGTCAGGGTCGAGCACGCCGAGGACGGCGGCCTGGAGGGCGAAGGACTCTGGCGGGTCGCCGAGATGGGGCTGCGACCCGGCTACGAGGACGACGCGATGGAGCAGTACCTGGACGGCGACTTTATCGACACCGGAGGTGAGTGATCATGCCACAAGTAGACAACTGGCAGCTGAACCGCGAGGTCGAGTTCCCCTACGAGGAGGCCCGCCCCGAGCGACAGTGGGCGGCCATGTTCGACCTGAACAAGTGTATCGAGTGTCAAACCTGCACCCTGGCCTGCAAGACGACCTGGACACACGAGGAGGGCCAGGAGCACATGTTCTGGAACAACGTCGAAACCAAACCCTACGGCGGCCACCCCGTCGGCTGGGACAAGCGGAACCTCGAGGATATGGGTGCGATGGAGTGGGACGGCGACACCTACGAGGGAGACACCATCTTCGAGACCGAGGACGTCGACTGGGACGATCCCGACAACCATCCGACAGAGGAAAACATCAACGAGGACGTCGCCGGGTTCATGCCGGACATCCAGGACGACTGGCGCTACCCCAACCTCGGCGAGGACGAGAGCGCGGGCGAGGGGATGGAACCGGATATGCACTTCGACGAGGACACGCACCCGATCTGGTTCTTCTACCTCCCTCGGATCTGCAACCACTGCACGTACGCCGGCTGCGCCGGCGGCTGTCCGGTCCAGGCGATCTACAAGCGCCCCGAGGACGGCGTCGTCCTCATCGACCGCGAGGAGTGTGAGGCGCGGCTGGTCTGCAACGAAACCTGCCCGTACAAGAAGGCCCAGTTCAACCCGGCCGAGAACATCTCCCAGAAGTGCGTCGGCTGCTACCCGAAGACCGAGGACGGACGGGCGCCGCAGTGTTTCGAGACCTGTCTCGGGAAGATCCGGCTCCACGGCTACATCAACACGCCCGAAGAGGCCGACGACAGCGATCCGATGGAGGAGCCGACGAACCCGATGGACTTCCTCGTCCACCAGAAGGAGATCGCCCTCCCGCTGTACCCGCAGTTCGGCCTCGAGCCCAACGTCTACTACATCCCGCCGACGACGGCACCGGTCGACTACCTCGAGCAGCTGTTCGGCCCCGGCGTCGAGGACGCCTTCGAGACGTACCGCGCGATCGGCGACGGCGACGAACCGGCCCTCGAGGGGCTGTTGAACCTGATGGGCAGCACCGAGTGGTCGATCACGAGCTTCGAGGTCGACGGCGACGAGGCGGTCGGCTACTACGAGGACGACGAGGTCGGTCGGGTCCCGATCACGGAGCCACAGGCCGAGCGCGACCGCGTCGAAGAGGTCGACGGACAGGAGGTCTACCGACTGGACATCACCTGATCATGAGCGAGTTTACCATTCTCGGCGGCCCGCCGAGCGAACGATCGAACCGCACGGACGACCACGATGCGGAGCCGGAACCGACCCGGGAGCTGCCTCCGGGCGACCCCGAGACGGCGACCGCCCGCGGGCAGCTGTACTCGCTTCTCGCGCTCGGGTTCGCGCGTCCCGACGACGAGTTCCGGCACGTCCTCGACGGCGGGGAGTACACCGCGGGGCTCGTCGACGCCGCGGCGGGAATCGACGGCGCCGTCGCTGACGCGGCGACGGCCGTCGAACCCCCGACGGACACCGATCAGGTCACCCGGCAGTGGGCGTCGCTGTTCGGCGTCGAGGAGGGACAATCGGTCTCGCCGTACGAACTGACCTACCTCCCGGGGCCGTTACTGACCTCCGTTCGCCAGCTCGCCGACATCAGGGGGTTTTACGACGCCTTCGGGCTCGATGTTGGCGAGGCGATGCCGTACCGCGCCGACCACGTCTGTTACCTGACGGAGTTTCTCGGCCACTGCTGTCTCCGGGAGGCACGGCTGCGGCGGCGCGGCGACGACGAGGGGGTCGCGACCGTCGTCGACGCCCGCGGTTCGTTCCTCGAGGACCATCTCGGGCGGTGGTTCTGGCGGTTCGCGGACGAGGTGAGCGCGCGCGACGACGGGTTCTACGCCGCGCTGGCCGACCTGCTCGCGGCGCTCGTCGAGGACGAACTCGAGACCCTCTCGCTGGAGCCGGAGTGGGTCCCCGACGATCCCGAGGTGACGGAGTGGAACGAGGACGTCTTCGGCGACGCGGGACGGGACTGTGGTGGCTGCGGCGCCGACGCTGCGGGACTCGACGAGCCGACCCCGGGGTCGCAGCCGAACGCATCAAGCGGTGACGCGTCGCTCGAGTAGCGACGGCCCCCTCGGGCACGAATATCGGGAGCGCTGATCCGCCAACAACGCCGCCATCGGAGGACGTTCCCCATCGTACTGTGGTTTCGAAAATATGCGTTCCGTTACCATAGATACGTCCGAAAGCATGGGCTCCGACAGAACCCGGTACGAGTTCGAGTGTTCACACTGCAGCGAGCAGACCGTGGTCGACGCGCCGGTCCAGGACCAGCTGCTCGGAAGGGGCTGTATCTTCTGTGGACGGGACGTCTCGGAACGGGACTTCGTCCGCGAGCAGTGACCTCCGTCGTGATCGGACGGATCCTGACTCAGCTCGCGAACCGTCCGCCCACGAGGTAGAGATAGCCGAGCGCACCGGCCAGCGAGAGCGCGACTCCGACGGTTCGGACGGTTCCGCACTGGCCGACGACGCCCACTCCCTGAACCGCCACGCCGTCGACCAGGAGGGCGAGGAGGAATGCGACGAGCGCGAGCCCCCCAACCAGGAGAAATCGCTGTGTCCAGTTTCAAAGTCCGTCAGCAGTTCCCGCCATCTCGTTGTCGGTCGATTTCGGGGCTCGCTCAAGAAGCTTCGCCGGAACATCTCCGAGTTCTCGCACGGCTGGAACGCGGGCTACGTTCTTGGGTGGTCCCGCCCACCCGTCGCGGATGACCAGCGCCCACGACCACGCCGACGAGAACGCCGAACCCGTTGCCGACGACGTCCACGAGAACTCCTGGTCCGCAAACCTCGAGCTCCCCGAACACGCCGACGATCGCGACCTGCTCGTCGAGGAGGCGATCACGGCTGTCGAACGGACGGCCTCCGGCTACCACGTCAATCTCGTCACCCACGAGGCCCACGGCCATCCGTCCGACTCCCTCTATGACGAACTCGAGGCCGCCTTCGAGGACGTCGAGTACGAGCACGTCGACCAGTGTGGCTGTGGCGGCCACGTGGTCCGCGTGCAGGTGTAGTCGGGACCGCGAACAGCGAGTCGATCCGTGGCGCCGACCGCCGGCTCGGTCGCTCGGACGTCCTCGTTTGCGTCGAGACCGCGTCGGTCGCGCTCACGAACTGTGGGTGCGACCGTGCCGAAAAACGGAGCCGGAAAGGATTAGCCGGTTGCGCGGTGCTCGCGCCGCGCGGCGAGGAGGTGTCTGACCGCGCCGACGGTGAAGGCCAGGGCGCCGAGGATCATTGGCGTGTCGCCGAGGGTTCGGGCCCACAGCAGCGTCTGGACGCGATCCTGCTCGTAGAACTCGAGGCTACGAGCCGCGGCGTAGCCGTCCTGGTAGGAGGTCTGGAGCTGCAGGAAGCCAAGCGGCAGCAGCGACGCGAGGGTCATCACCGCCAGCCCGACGTTCGTCAGCCAGAACGCGCCACGGAACCAGCCGGGCTCCCACGCCGCCTCAGGGGTGACGACACGGAGGACGTAGGTGCCCAGTCCGAGCGCGAGCAGACCGAACGCGCCGAAGGTGGCCGCGTGGCCGTGGGCGACGGTCAGGTAGGTGCCGTGCTCGTAGTAGTTGATCACCGGGAGGTTGATGAAGAACCCGAGCACACCGCCGCCGACGAAGTTCCAGACGCTCGAGCCGATGATAAAGAGCAGCGGCAGGGTGTAGGGGAACGACTCGCCCTGGGCTTTCAGCGCGCTGTACTCGCCGAAGCTCTGGTAGAGGATAAAGAGTAGCGGGACGAACTCGAGCGTCGAGAACGTCGTCCCGATCGGCACCCAGATGTCGGGGAGGCCGACCCACCAGTAGTGGTGGGAGACGCCGACGATCCCCGCCCCCATGATCGCGAACACCTCGAAGAGGATCGCCTTCTCGGCGTCGCCCTTCTCGAGAAGTTCCATCGAGACCAGCGCGACCGAGACGACGGCCGTGACGAAGAACTCGAAGACGCCCTCGACCCACATGTGGACGACCCACCACCGCCAGAACTCCGTGACGGCGATGTTGGTCTCGGGCGTGTAGAGCATGCTCGCGGCGAACATCAGCGCAATCGAGCCGCCCGCGTAGGTCATGAAGTGACCGAGCCCGGTCGGGGGTTCGTCCATCCGGCGGACGCTTCGCAACACGAGCCCCGTCCAGCTGACGAAGCCGACGAGCAACAGCACCTTCCAGATCCGGCCGACCTCGAGGTACTCCAGTCCCTCGGAGCCGAGCCACCACCAGAGCTCGCTCTCGTCGGGCGAGGCGAACGCTCCCTGCGAGCTGAGCCAGACGCCCGCGAACGCGCCGACGGTCGTCGCGACGAGGACGGCCAGCAGCCCGGTCGCGGCCGCGGACTGCAGGGGCGGATCGCTGTCGGTGAACAACCCGGGGAGGAAGAGCCCACCCGCGAGCCACAGTGCGGTGATCCAGAGGATCGCGAGGTTGATGTGCCAGGCGCGACCGACCGAGAACGGCAGCACGGAGACGATGTCGATCCCCAGCGCGTCGCCGATCCCGTAGAACCCGGTGCGCTCGACGTAGTAGTGGGCCAGCAACGCGCCGACCAGCGTCTGGGCGACGAACAGCGCGCCGGCGACGGGGACGTACCACGCCGCGGCGTACTGGGTCGGCGTGATCGACACCGAGTCCGGCGAGGGGATGTCGACGACCTCGGTCGCCGGCTCGGCGAACTCGAAGGCGTGGTAGGCCCAGGCGCCCGCGCCGCCGCCGGCGATGAGCAGCACGAGGCTGATCGTGCTCCAGACGAGGACCTGCCCGGTCGGCTGGTTGCCGGTGCCCGGGACGTACGGCCAGTCGTTCGTGTAGGAGTGATCGGAGCCGGGGCGGTCGGTGTGGGCCATCCACGCCGTCCAGCACGCGAAGTCGGCGATTCGTTCGGCCTCGTCGGCCGAGTTGACGAACTCCTCCGGGACGCCCCGGTCGGGGTCGCCCTCGTAGTAGCGCTCGACATACTCCTCGCGGATGCGACGGTGGGCGTAGGCCTCCGCCGCCGAGTAGCGGGCGAACGGCCCCTCGGGCGCGTCGGTGTCGAACTCCCGCTCGGCCTGCTCGGCGACGCCCGCCCGTTCGTCGTCCTTGAGCTCCTCGAAGGAGTCGGCGCCCCGCTCGTGAGCGTAGTACTCGCGGACGTACTCGGCCTTCAGCTCCAGGGCGTCCGCGGTCAGATCGACCCCGAAATAGGAGCCGTTGCCCAGGATCGAGCCGTGGTTCATCAGGCCGTTGGCCTGGAACGCCTTCTTCCCCAGCCGGATCTGATCGGCCGTGACGATCGGCTCGCCGTCGGGGTCGCGGATCTCCTCGGGGATCGGCGGCGCCTTCTCCCGGGAGAGCCACGCCCCGATGCTCATTGCGACGAGATTGGCGACGAACAGCGCAACCAACGCCTTCGCTCCTGTCGACCGCGAGCGAAGCGACGCGAGGTCGATACTGCCGGCGTCGGCGGTCGTCAGCGAACTCGAGAACAGCTCGAGGAGTCGCCACCCGAGGACGCCGTCGCCGAACCCGTCGCCGCTCGTTCCCACCGAGGCCAGCATCGGCAGCAGCTGGGCCAGCGTCTGCCCGTCTCCGAGATCGTCAGACAGCAGCGTCGTCGCCGCCAGCGCCGCCGCGGTCGCCACCGACACGGAGCCCGCGGTTGCGTCCGGGTCGACGCCGTCGAAACCCGACGTGAGACTCGGCTGCGGCGAGACAGCGGGCTCGGCACCCGCGTCCCGTCGTTCGGCCGTCTGCTCCGATTCCGCCCGTGGGTTCTCGACCTCGGCCGGAAACGCCCCGAGCGCCGCCTCGATCGCCTGGGCGACCTCGACGGTGTCTCGCTCCAGGACGTCCTCGAGGACGTGACCGGACGACCGATCCGTCTCGAGATCCAGTGCCGCGCAGAACGTCCCGTAGGCGTCCTCGGACGCGTCGGCGACGGCAGCTTCGGGGTCGGTCTGCTCCGCTCCCGAGTTCGACGCCGACGCGGACGGCTCCGCGTCGGCGAGGCGCTCGAGCAGCTCCTCGGGGTCGAGGTCGGCCTCGGGCGCGACCCGATCGCGGATCGCCGCCAGCGTCTCGTCGTCGAGCCGCGTCGCGTCGAGTCGGTACCGACGCAGGAACGCCTCGAGCGCCCGATCGAGAGTCGCGTCGCGGTCCGTCTCCGCCCGTTCACGGAGCTCCTCTGCGGAGCGACCGACGACGCGGCTGCACGCCTCGTCGGCGACGCGCTCGAGGACGCAGTCGCGAAGCCCCTCGCTGGAATCGGAGCGACCGTGAAGTTCGTCAGCACCCCGGTCGACGGCGGCCGCGGCCTGCTCTCCGGCGGCTCGCCGAACCTGCGCCGAGGCGGCGGCGACGGCGTCCGTTCCGTCCTCGAGGCGATCGGCCACCGACTCCAGTCGATCGATCCCTCTCGTCCCGCTCAGTAGCGCGTTCGCGAGTTCCATGTGTTATGTGACCATCCGTCAGCGTTGTCGTGTTCGAGCCAGTTGTATATTTGTGCGGCTGTCACTCGCTGATCTCGGTCGAAAGCGACCCGTCAGGATCCGGATTCGCGCTCGGACGGATCGCTATCGGAGTGTCGGGCGCGCCCGACGGATCGGGGACGTACCCGGGAATCGGACAGTATCCCGTGTCAGCAGCTCTCGAGCGCCTGCTCGGCCTTCGGAAAGAGAACGTTGTTCTCCTTGTGGACGTGTCGGTGCATATCCTCCTCGAGAAGCTGCAAGCGATCGAGCGCGTTCCGGTAGCTCGTGCAGGCGTCCGACGGGACGGCATACTCGTCGCTCAGGGTCCGTATCTCCTCGAGGCGGGCGGCCGCGGCGTCGTGTTCCGACTCGAGGTGGTCGATCGCCTCGCGGATCCGCGCTTCCTCCGTGGCGGTCAGTGGCGCGCCGTCCTCGAGGTTCCGGATTTCGGGGAAGACGTTCTCCTCCTCGTCGGCGATGTGGTGGGTGACCTCCTCCTGAAGCTCGAGAAACGTCGCCTCGATCGACTCGAGTTCGGGGTGGGTGTCGCCGTGGACGCGGGCAACCTTCCGGACGATCCGCTCGAGGGAAGGGAGTTCGGCGCGCAGGTAGTCGTGGTGCGTTTCGACGACGTCGTCGATGAGCTCCGTGATCGACGCCTCTGCCGGTGCGACGTCGTCGGTCGAGTCCGTCGTTGCCAGTCGTTCGAGGACGGCCTCGACCTCGAGGCCGTTCTCATCGCAAGCCCGTCGCAGCGAGGTGTCGCCGCCACAGCAGTAGTCGATGCCGAGCGATTCGAAGACGGCCGCGAACTCCGGGTAGTCGCCGACGAGCCGTCCGAGCGAGGCTTCGGGGTCGATCGTTGTAGTCGTGGTCATAGTGATGGGATCCGTTCGTCCGCGCTGTACGTGGAACGTCCGTCCGTTCGTCGAAGCCGTTTCTCCCGAATACGTTCGCCCGGGTTGTGATCGAATCATCGGCCTCGAACCTCGTTCGACCGGTATCGTTCTTTGGGTCGAATCCCAGCGACTGAGGCTGATCAACCCTTATTATGCCGATCGCCGACGTACGGTCGTGTATGACCGAACGCATCCTCCTTCCGTACGATGGCTCGGAACCGTCCGAACAGGCACTCGAGTACGCCCTCGAGACGTTCCCGGACGCCGAAATCACCGCGCTGTACGTCGTTCCGGCGCCGCGAGGCTACTGGGGCTCGTTCGAGGACCCGGAAGCCAGGATTCCCGACGCCGAGAGGGCCAAAGAGCGCGGCCGTGAGTTCCTCGAGGAGGCAGTGGCGACGGCTGCGGACCGGGATCGAGAGCTCGAGACCGAACTCGAGATCGGCGAGCCCGACCACGTTATCGTCGGCCGAGCCACCGACGGCGAGTACGACTCGATCGTCCTCGGAAGCCACGGCCGCGAGGGCGTCTCGCGGATCCTGCTCGGCAGCGTGGCCGAAAACGTCGTCCGTCGGTCGCCGACGCCGGTGGTCGTCGTTCGCTAGCGCAGTGACGGTTCGGCTCCGAATCGGCGTTTTCCGCGGTTCACGATCGTTTTCGATCGGTCACGGTACATTTTCTGTTAGAGCGTGTCATAGAACGGTTCGTATGCCTCCCTTCAACTACCCGAGATACGTACAGGTGAAAGTGGAACACTGTAGGCCAAAATCCATTCAAATCCTGTCAAGACAATATATGGATCACAGGAGGATTTATTTGCTGAGACTTGTACTCGTGTCGCCAAGGAAAAATGAGCGTAACCGGTAGCTGAGTTCGTCGATCACTAATACTGCCAGAAATACGATTGCAAGCAGCACAATCACCCTATCGTATTGCAGGAAGTCGAGGTATCCCATGATGTAGTAGCCGATGCCGCCTGCGCCAACGATTCCGATTGCGGCGGCATGCCGCACATTATACTCGAACATGAACATTGTTTGACTGATCAGTGAGTTAATTGCTTGGGGGAGCACTACAAAGCGGAGTATCTGAAGCCGAGTTGCGCCTAAGGAAGAGACAGCTTCTATAGGCTCGTTATCGAGCCCTTCGAACGCCTCGTATTCAAGCTTGCCTATAAATCCAATCGTATAGAGTGTAATCGCAAACACGCCTGCTGCTGGTCCCGTCCCGATGAGGATGACGAAAATTACTGCCCACAGGATGCTCGGGAGGACGCGAAGCACCGCCAGAAACCACCGTGCAGGGAGGGTGAGATACCACGGGAAGAGGTTTCGGCTCGCGACTAAACTCACTGGCAAGCTCAGAAGAACCCCAAACAGTGTCCCCACGTATGCGATATACAGTGTCTCAAGAAGCCCTCGGAGCCCGACCTCCAGCACGCTCATTTCCGGCGGGATCGCAGCCCCATACAGGAACGTCAGGCCATCAGCGCCGCCCGAGAAGTCGGTCTGATGGAGTTCCAATATCCAGATGCTCCAGACCGCCAGGACGAAGACAAGGATGAAGAGCAGGGGTCTACCGAACGTTTTGAGGCGAGTTCGCAACGCCGCGGCGGAGATCGTCCGATCTACATTACTCATGGCTCTGTTGTGTTACCGGCTCGCGTGTACTCACAGATTCTATTCGATCTTCGATTCCTCCGGCTCCCAACCTGAGAACTGTATCCGAGATGTCCTTCGCCACGTCAAGGTTGTGCTCAACGATGACCACAGACATTCCCGTCTCCTGCTGGAGTGTGACAAGACAGTCTACAATTGACTGAGCGGTCTCTCCATCGAGTTCAGAGAGCATCTCGTCGGCCAGCAACACGCGAGGTTCTTGGACAAAGGCACGAGCGATGGCCACGCGTCGCCGTTGCCCACCCGACAGCTCTTTTACTCGGCTCTGTTCGTACCCATCGAGGCCGACCCGTTCGATCGCTTCTCGTGCTTCGGTTTTGGCATCTGCCGGGAAGCGTCCGAGCAGGCTTCGCATCCTCCCGAGATCTGAGAGCCTTCCATGAAGGACGTTCGTGAGGACCGTTTCGTGCATCACAAGTCCCAGGCTTTGTGGGATGTATCCTAACTCACCAGGCGGCGGGGACTGCGGCAGACTGGTGCTGAGGACGGTGGCTTCACCGTCGAGCGGGTCGAGAATCCCGGCGAGAGTCTTGAGCAGCGTCGTCTTGCCACAGCCGCTCCGGCCAACGAGCGCTACTGTAGAGCCGTTCCCGACCGTGAACGAGAGGTCTTCGAGGACGGGGTCCTCGTCGTATCCGACGGAGAGTCCTCGACAGCGGATCGGTGGTGATGATCGAGTCACAGTAATTTCACGGCAGCGTTGTGGTTTTACGGGTCGGTACCGATGTCATTGCTCTATTCAATCAGGTGATCTTCAATGCCGGGCAGGTTCGAGATCAGTTCGCCGTACGGGCCGAGATGCTCTTCCGATGTCGCTTCTTGGAGTTCGTGGACATCGAAGACGTCTTCGAGGATCTCCTGACCGTCTGGGTCGTCGTTGAGCGCGAGGAGCGCATCTTCGAGCAGTTCTTTCTCCGCGTCCGTTGCCTCCAAGCTGGCCAGCACTGGATGGCTTGGCACTTGCGTGAATTCCTCGACGATCTCATATTCGTCCAGATCCAGGCACCACTCCTCCGCATCGTCGCCGTCACAGTACTCTTCTGGCGTGGTGGCTCGTCCGAACGCGATATCTGCTTGTTCCTCGGAGAGCGCCTGGAGCGCACCGACGTATCCGCCACCGACGACTGGATCGCCGAAGTACTCCTCAACGGCCTCACGAATCGCTGTCACGTCATCGCCCTCGTCGAATTCTACCAGTCCCTCTTCGGCGAGATACGCAGTCGGAACCAGCATGCCTGCACCCGTCAAATCTCCCGTGTGGGCGCTGTCAACACCTTCGGCATCGCGCATCGTTTCGACGCCGGTGTCAGAGCGGGTGTAGGCCGCCGCAACGTAATACGGCTGCCCATCCTCGTCGGCCTCAACTGCGAGCGTTTCAAAACCGTGCTCGTTCCACCCGACCCATGAGGGACCTCCGCTTAGATACGACGCGTGAGCTTGTCCTGTCGCAAGCGCTCCGATAGCTGCGCTGTCGTCAGGGACTGTATCGATGCTGGTCGGGACACCAGTTTCAGACTCGATCCACTCGGCCAAGGGCTCCCAATCACGTTCGATGTCTGCTGGACCATCTTGCGCCTCGATAGCGAAGACAACCTCATCGGAGACATCAGGGTTGTCGTGGTCGTCATCGTCTCCTTGCCCTTCGGATCCGTCATTATTGCCGAGACAGCCAGCCAGCCCAGCTGCGGTGACGCCAGTAGCCGTCGTGAGCACGGCTCGACGCGAGATACCTATCGTATCCGAATCGAGAGCGGGTTGCATTGAGTATTATTTGACCTATCTAAACTAAAGCTTTGCCGATCCATTCCCTAGAGTCGATCTAATAAAGAATGATCCTTAGACGTACTCTAATGTTGGATATACGCGAGTTCTACCGAAGCGACGCGTACCGACTGAGCAACATACTCAGGCAATGAAACTGACTCACCACCCTCGACAGGTTCGAGCGTATACAGCCCGAATGGTGTAACCTTCCGAATCACGAGTTCAGTTCCAAGATCGATCCCATGTTCGGAGAGGTATTCGAGAACCTCCGGATCACGGTCACTCACCTGTTCAACAATCATCGCCTCTTCCTCAAACTCCGAGAGTACGCTTTCGACGTGCTTGTCCGGGAGTTCGAGCGTCGAATTGGGGATCGGAGCACCGTGGGGGTCCGTCTCCGGATCGTTGAGTGTCGCGGCTACCCGGGCAGCGAGCTCATCACTGATGTGGTGCTCGAGTCGATCTGCTTCGTCGTGGACGTCAGCCCATGAGTAATCAAGGTGTTCAGTCAGATATGATTCAAGTAGCCGATGATTCCGGATAACTTCGAGAGCGACCTGTTCGCCATCTAGCGTCAATGAGACACCCTTATACTTCTCGCGGTTGATCAGTTCCTGATCTTCGAGTTTGTCGAGCATATTCGACACGGTGGGCGCTGTCACGTCAAGATGGTCGGCGATCTCCGAGGTGCGTACCTCGTCGTCAGTTTCTTGCTGAAGATGGTAAATTGCCTTGGAGTAATCTTCCATGACGGCGCTGGGCCTCAGTGTCTGTATTAGATGAGGCTAATCTATAGTTATTCTTCATCAAACTAAGAAGGCTCCGTAGAGAGCACCTGTAGTTGTTAGAGATTTTGCTGTAAATCCGTATCCTGTATCCAGCACGGCATTTTGAATATCTCTCAGTCTTGGTAGGATGTTCGCGTTCAATAAGCATCCCTACGTAACGGCTGGTTCCCCGAAATGAGAGTGAAAATAATCCCACGAGAGTAGTTCTACGACGCGCTCTTTCTGTTGGGCTAGATTAATCCGAACGGCCGTACAGAAGCCGCTATGGAGCTCGAATCGTTCTTCCACGTCGCGATCAAGGTCGAGGATCCGGAACCAGCCGCGGAGTTCTACCGCGAGCACTTGGATGCCGAGGTCCTCGAACGCCGCCGAGCCGCGGAGTCGGACGACCAGTTCGCCGTCGACGCGGTCGTCCTCGGGATCGCCGACAAGCGCGTCTACCTCTTCGATCAGGCCCCCTACGAGGCCGCAGGGCTCGTCGAGGAACAACCGCCCGGATTCCTCCACTTCGGCTACGTCGTCGAGGACGGCATCGAGGACACCTTCGCGAGACTGGCCAACGACGGCGTCGAGATCGTCATGGAGCCCGCGGTCTACGGCGACAAGCGGATCGCCTTCTTCGTCGCCCCCGGCGATATTCGGATCGAACTCATCGAATACCTCGAGGACGACTCGAGCGAATAGGCCGATCCCTTTTGACCCAGTCGCGTGAACACGGCCGCATGGACGTCGATGATTTCGATCACGACTCGCACATGCACAGTGCGCTCGACCTCGCCCGCGAAGCCGCCGACCGCGGCGACCGACCGTTCGGCAGCGTCCTCGTCCGCGACGACGAGGTCGTCGCGTCAGCGTCGAACCGAGTGGTGACTGCAAACGACGTTCGCCGTCACCCCGAGCTCCACCTCGCCTACCGCGCGTGCCGGGAATTCGAACCCGAAGAGCGAGCCGAGACGGTGATGTACACCAGCACGGAGCCGTGTCCGATGTGTGCCGGCGGCATGATTCGGGCAGGGTTCGATCGGGTCGTCTACAGCGTCGGCGGCGACGAGATCGGTGCCGTCACCGGCCACGAGCCACCGGTCCGCGCAGCGACGATTCTCGAGGACGTCACCGACGTCCTCGGGCCCGTGTTGAACGAAGAAGGCCGACGGGTCCACGAGGAGTTCAACTGGTCGGCGACAGAAGACTGACCGCTCTCTTCGGTCGCGCTTCCGATCGTATCGGTCTCTCGTTATCTGTAACTCTACCAGTATTCACCGTCTCGCTGGCCTCGAAACTACTCTAAGATTCTAATCTTAGATAGAAATCTGAGAATCTGTTATTAGAACCTGATACGATCGGTAAGACGGGGTTTGTCTCTCGTCGTGCTGAATTCGAGACGTTCTGAGCGTTGCGTAGGTGTGCATACCACTCACGACAACTCAGTATAACTAACGAAAGTATATGACGACGTTTTGAAAAATAGGTATGTAACACACCATCCAAGAATCACTCTAACTAACGTCAGAATTGGAATTGGTATCACGATCAGATGAATCCTCCTTCTGATCAGTACTGTTGAGAGTCTCATGCGGTCTCTTCACTCGAATTACAGAAATACTATGAATATCCGTTCTGCCCGGAGCGAGATCAACACTCTCCATGGCCCCTATTCATCCATCAGTGCCAATAACCGCTCACTACGTCGAAGTAGAAGATCGCCACACTTCCTGCAATTATTCCTTCCTTGGAGATATAATATAACTATTTAAAACGTGCCGGATATACCCTATATGTAATATGGGAAACCAATATACTGGGTCTCGTTGACATCCAATTCGGAATGAAAGACCCTCACCAAACCCCTTCTACGGGGTGGGAAGCGTTTACTGCTGCTGTGAACCAGTATCGGGATATGAGCAATACATACATTCAAACACAACAAGCATTCATCGATGGGTTAAAAGCGAGCGCCGACGCTGTGGAACACTATTCTCACGCCTACGAACTCTGGCTCAACGGGTGGGAGCAAACGTTTCGGACGGATCCGAAGTTAGCAGATCCGGAGAAGGAAACCCAGTCTCCGACCCCCAGATCATTGGTAGAACCGTCAAATCGGTTCCCCAGGGACCGTGACAGTTCAGCCCGTCAGTCTCATGCTCCATCAAAGACCAGATCCGATGCCGTCCTCCGTGAGCGGATTGCAACACTTGAGCAGCGTCAGCAGGCGCTTGAAGAGACGCTCAACGAAATTCATAGGGAAGTTGTTGAGTAGGTGATCTGTACGTTCCGTTCGTCGGGTAGTCGAAGAGAGGTATGAGGACCGTTCTATACCACCCTCACGAACAAGCCGCCTCCGAGAGGTTGTATAGATCCGCTATCTCCAATACGACTTTTTTACATATTTCTGCGTATTGGTTTATTCTTCACCACCTGACTAGGTTGTAAATAACGGGCGGATACGACGCTTGAGTTCGCCGGCGCGGTCGCGGCCCCGATCACGGCGGCGGTCGGAACAGGCAAGTCGCTTCCGGTCGCCAGTTCGGACCGTGCCAGCCACAGTCGTCACCGGATCGTCCAGAGGTATCGGGAAGGCGACCGCGCTTCGGTTCGCCGAAGACGGCTACGACGTCGCCGTGAACTACCGCTCGAGCGAGGACGCCGCCGACCGAGTCGCCGAGGCGATCCGCGCTCGCGGACAGGAAGCGGTCGCCGTCGGAGCCGACGTCTCGGATCCCGACGCGGCCGCTCGACTGGTCGAGACCGCAGCGGAGGCGTTCGGCGGGCTCGACCACGTCGTCAACAACGCGGGGATCGATCAGCACGTCCGCACCGAGGACCTCGCCCCCGCCGACTTCGATCGGATCATGGACGTCAACGTCAACTCGGCGTTCAACGTCACGAAGGCGGCGCTGCCCCACCTTCGGCGATCGACCGACGACCCCTCGGTGACGAACGTCGCCTCGATTCTGGCCCACACCGGCGCGGCGATCGAGTGTCACTACGCGTCCTCGAAGGGGGCGTTGCTCTCGCTGACCCGGAGCCACGCGTCGGATTTCGCGCCCGACGTTCGGGTGAACGCGGTCGCGCCGGGCCACGTCGAGACCGACATGACGGCCGATCGGACTCCCGAGGAGCAACGCGAGGAGCTGGCGGCGATTCCGGTCGATCGGTACGGCCAGCCCGAGGACATCGCCGACGCGATCGCTTACCTCCGGGACGCGACGTTCGTCACGGGCGAGACGCTGAACGTGAACGGCGGGGAGCGAATGGGCTAGTACGTCCGCAGTCCGTCCTCGAGCCGATCGAGTCCGTCCTCGAGGCGGTCGACGGAGTTCGCGAACGACAGCCGCAGCCGCCCCGGCGCCGTCTCGCCGAACCCGCTCCCGGGCGCGAGGACGACGCCGTGTTCTTGCAGCAGGTGTTTCGCGATCGAGAGGCTGTCGTCGTCGATACCGGGGTCGAGAAACGCGTAGAACGCGCCCTCCGGGCGCGGACACGAGAGGCCGTCGATCTCGCCGATCCGATCGACGACGAGGTCGCGACGGCGACGGAAGGCGCCGCGCATCTCCTCGAACGGCTCCTGGGGGCCCGTGAGCGCGGCGATCGCGGCGTGCTGGGCGACGCTTGAGGCACAGGCTGTCGTCGACTCGCGGATCTTGACGACCTCGTCGATCAGGTGGGAGTCGCCCGCGAGCCAGCCCAGCCGCCAGCCCGTCATCGCGTACGCCTTCGAGCAGGAGCCGACCGTGAGGACGTGGTCGGGATGATCCGTGTAGGCGGCGATCCCCTCGGGCTCGCGGTCGTAGGTCAGCCCCAGATAGACCTCGTCGGCGATCACGTAGGCGTCGTGGTCAGCGGCGGCCTCGACGACCGCGCGACACTCGTCGGGATCGAAGACGCGACCGGTCGGGTTCGAGGGTGTCGTGAGCACGACCGCGGCGGTGTCGTCGCTCATCGCCTCGAGGACGCGGTCGGCCTCGAGGTCGAACCCCGACTCGGCGGGCATCGGGACCTCGCGGAAGGTACCGTCGGCGAGCGACGCCTGGGTCTCGTAGTTGGGCCAGGTCGGGCCGGGAACCAGCAGCTCCTCGCTGGGCGAGACCGTCGCCATCGTTGCCAGGTGCAGCGCCTCCATTCCGCCGGTGGTGACGACGATCTCGTCGGGATCGTGGACGACGTCGAACCCCTCGGCGAGCGTGTCGCTGATCGCGCGTCGACACGCGGGCAACCCCGCGTTCGACGTGTAGTGGGTCTCGCCGTCGCGGGCGGCGCTCGCGGCGGCGTCGACGACATGTGCAGGTGTGTCGAAGTCGGGTTCGCCGACCTCGAGACGGACGAGGTCGCCGTCGTGGCGTTCCGCGAGGTCGAACATAACGCGGATGCTCGAGCGCTCGGTCCGACGAACCCGTGCTGTTGGCGTCGGCATACCCTAGCCACGGCGATCGCGGGCAAAAGGGATCGGATGCCGGAAATCACGTTCCCGTCGATAGCGAGCTAGCCGCAACAAATTCTATGTTGGTTGGTAGCATACAACAATATGGTGAGCTCCGATGGGTACGTCCGATCCCGACGGCGCGGAACCGACACTCGAGACCAGCTTCGGGGAGCGGTTCGTTCTGGACGAGACCGACGGCGAGTCGCTGCGAATCGAGACGACCCTCGATCCCGGCGTGAGACGACCGCTCCACAGCCACCCGAAACAGGACGAGCGGTTCCTCGTCCACGAGGGACGACTGGGGCTGGCGGTCGGAAGCGAGGAGTTCGTACTCGAGCCCGGCGAGGAGGAGGGCGTCGCCGCCGGCACGCCCCACACCTTCTGGAACGCCAGCGACGGCGTCCTCCGGATGACGACCGAGCACCTCCCGGCGCTGCGGTTCGCGGACTTCCTCCGGGCGATGGTCGCGCTCGACCGCGAGGACGGACTCGACGCCGACGGGATGCCCGCCAACCCGCTGGTGGGTGCGGCGTTGCTCCACGAGTACCGGGACGAGATGCGTCCGGCGGACATCCCGGCTCCGGTCCGTCGCGTGGTCGTTCCGGTACTCGCGACGGTAGGGAACGCGTTCGGCTACGGAGTGCCCGACGGTTCGAGGTCGGACGCCGACGGCGTCGCCTCGAGCACCTCCCGGTGAGCTGCGTTTCCGTCCTCGGTTCGCGATTACTTTCACAGCCCGCGAACATACAATTCGATGCGGGAAAGATGTCAAATACTTATTCGTTGAATTCGACGATGGGATGGACGACCTTACCGGCTTCCAGCGGGACCTGCTGTACGTGATCGCGGGCGCCGACAAACCGTCGGGCCAGGATATCAAGGCCGAGATCGAGAGCTACTACAGCTCCGAGATTAACCACGGACGGTTGTATCCGAACCTCGACACGCTCGTCAACAAGGAGCTGGTCGAGAAAGGTGAACTCGATCGGCGAACGAACTACTACGCCATCACCGAGGACGGCGAGCAAGCGATTCGGGATCGACGGGACTGGGAGCAACAGTACGCCGACACGTAACTCCCGACCCGCGGCTCCGACCAGTCGCCGGCGCCTTCACCGAGGCGTATCGCAGCCGAACGCGATCGCGTTCGGCGAGCACCGCCAGGAAGCGGCGTTCCGAGACGAGGGGTGACCGCCTCCCCCGCCGGCAGTACAGCCAAGTTTCCGGCGCGGTAAGTGAGCGCTATGTCCACGGATCCAGACCACGACTCCGAGACGGCGGACACGCTCGACCTCGAGCGCCCAGAGGAGATCCAGTTCGGCGTTACGCGCGGCGAACACGACCTCGAGATCGGTCCGCCGCGGGACTATCCCGACCGAGCGGACGTGTCGGTCCACACGGCCGAGGACGGCGTCATCTTGAGCGTCGACGCGATGGCGGGCGATCACGGAACGGGCCACGTCGACGCGAGCTTGACGGCCGACGAGGCCCGCGAACTCTCCGAACGACTAGCGGCGGCAGCTCGGACCGAGGACTGAGGTCCTGCCACGACTGACGTCGTGGGCCGTCGCGCTCTGTCTCTGTAGCACCCCACTGGACGTCCCCGTCCTCGGTATGCAGCCGTTTGCGTTGCGGTACCGACAACTCGGTACTGCTATCGAACTAGTGGAACGACTGTCTCTCCCGGGAATCCACACGGAACGGACGGTTCGATGCGGCCGAAACCGTCTCACGGGTGCCTAACGATCGGAGTACGGCGCCGTTTCCGAACGCACGAAGCATTGTGCCGGGTGTACGGTACGTCCTCGATCCGAGATGACGTCGTCGGTACTGTCTCGATTCCAGGTAACCGAATACGCACGCAGTATCGACTCGCCCAGAGTGTTCATTCCAGCTAACAGTACATAAGACACACATAACGAACTACTCACCTGTACGATCACACGTACTATGGACGATATCGCGGGGGAGCTGCTGGACGTGATCGTGGATCCGACAACTCGTCGAGCCAGAGGATCGAGACGAAACTCGAGAGCGACTCCAACACCGGGATCAGCTACGGATGGCTGTACCCGAACCTCGACACGCTCGCCAACAAGGGACTGGCCGAAAACGAGAACCTCGATGGCTGGGCGAACTACGGTGCTACCAGAAAGCGGGCGATCGGGAGACGACGGAAGTGGATCACCCGGTCCGCCGACAAATAATTAGCCAAAAGTATTTACGAAATCATATAGTTCCGAAGAACGATGACTGAAACCCTGACGGAAACGGCTGAGGACGTCCACGAACGGATCGTCGTCGGCGTGGCCACGCTCGAAGACGTCGATCCGATGGCGCTGCCGCCGCTGTTCGACGCGGTCGATCCAGACGCGCTCGAGGCGATCTTTGCCGACCCCGAGCGGAACACGGTACGGATCGGGACTATCGAGTTTCCCTACGCCGGGCACACGATCCGTATCGAGTGTGGCGACGAGCCCGTCGTCAGGATCGACTGAGATCGGGTCGTCGCCAGGGACGTCGATCAGTCGTAGCTCAGACTGTTTAAGGTGTAGCTGTCGGCCGTGTGGGTTCGGTCGACGAGAAGTACCGCTCCGTTCGCCGCCTGCTGAAGCTCACACCGGAGGTTCCCGAGGTTGCCCGGATTGAGCGACGCCGGCGGATCGTCGAGCGTGAAGTTGAGCGTGCCGGTGTTCCCGCGTACTCGCTCGGGTTTCCGTGCGGCCGCGTGGATCCGATTGCCGTTCTGTTTCACGTCGATCGTCCCGGTAAACTCCCAGGTATCGCCGTTGTACCTGACCTGCTCGCCCTCGAGCTCCGGGAGGTGCGCTTCGACCATGGCTGTCAATGACGCGCATGGACTATAATGGTTTGGTGTCGACGGTGGTCGGTTTCGCCGACACAAAGGATATACTACCGTGCCAGCAATCGACGCGCCATGCATTCGAGGACGTTCTCGACGTTTCTGTCCACGACGCTGCTGTTCTCGATGGTCGCGGTTACGATCGCGGCGATCGTCTCGCCGCCCGATCCGTTCACACTGGTTCTGTACGCGCTCCCGTTGTCGGTCGTTGGGGCGGTGGCTGCCTACCTCCTGACGTACCGGACCGGCGACGTTTCGTCGCGGGACAGAGCGTGATACGGTCGAAGCGGTTCGACCGACGCTCCGATCGGCCGGACCATCGCAAGGAAACGATCCGAGAGCGACCAAACGCAACCCGTATGTAGAAACCACCGTTCGTTCCAACATGGACCAGATCGATCTGACGAACAGCCAGCGGACGACGCTTACTGCACTCGTCAACGAGTATCAGGCGACCGACGCGGCCGTCAGCGCGAGGGTTGTCGCCGAGGAGACCGGGCGAAACGCCGGAACGATCCGCAACCAGATGCAGACGCTGTCCGCGCTCGGCCTGGTCGAGAGCGTCGCCGGACCTGCAGGCGGCTACGAGCCGACCGACGCTGCCTACAGCGTTCTCGATCGACAGCAGCTGGACGACGCCGAGACGGTCACCCTCGCTCGCGACTACGACCGCGTCGACGCGACGGTCGACGGGATCGACTTCACGAACGTCCACCACCCCGATCTGTGTCGGGCCCAGCTGCACTTCCAGCAGTCCGTTCGTGACCTCGAGAACGGGGATCCGATCGTGGTCGGTCCCTCCCCAGTCGCGGCGCTCGTCGTCGGCGGACGGGTCGTCACTACCGACGAAACGGACAACGTGGTAATCGTCGACGTCGAACAGCTGCAAGCGCCGATCCGAAAGGACGACTCGTAGCTCTCGGACGCGGTCGCCGCTCTGTGAAGCGACTCGGGACGTCCGTCCGCTCGCCCGCCCGGGGTCGAGCTACACGTTCTCGAAGAATCGACCATGAAAGCCGAACGGCTCGGCGTGAGGGAGCGCCACCCGCGCCCGGAGCGTCAGCGTCGCCGCGTCGAAGACGAGCAACAGCGTTCGCTCGGCGTTCGTCTCTAGCGTGGTCGCCAGGACGACCCCGTCGTCCTCGGCGTCGCCGCCGGGACGCCGGACGGGAACCGGCTCCTCGACGTAGCACCCCTGCTTCCACCACTCCCTGGCAGTGCCAGTTTCACAGTCGACCTTGACGAGCCCGCTGGCTCCGCCGCGACCGGTCGCCTGGCCGTACGCATAGCGGTGGTGGCGACCGACGACGGACCGAGCGACGCGGGGCATCTCCACGCTGCCGTCGTACCGGGGCGTCCGTTCGACCGCGTTCGCGCGGAGATCGATTCGGTACCGTACCAGGCGGGCGTCGGAGACGGCCGGAAACCCCTCGTCATCGCCGTCGAGCTCCGACAGCGACATCGATCCGACGATATCGCCGTCGGGATACTCCACCAGATCCAGGACGACCGTTTCGCCGTCGACGTAGGCGTTGACGTGGTGGAAGGTGAAGACCGGATCGAGCGTCGGGTCGGCCACGAGCTCGCCGGTGTCGCGGTCGACGACGAGGACGCGGGTGCCGCGTTCGGGCTGCCACTCGAGCATGTCGATCGGGCCGTCGGCGAACGGATCGAGCGCTCGGAGCGCCGAGAGGACGAGCGGCGATTCGACGATGACGACGTGGGTAGCAGTGACGCTACAGTCGTGGACGTACGCCGGGCCGTTCGCGTCGACGGCGGCGATGCGTTCGCGCGTTCGACTCCCATAGGGAAGCCGGTAGAGGTGATACCGGGGCTGCAGCCCGAACTGCGTGGTGAACCCGACCAGTTCGTCGCGAACGGGGTCGTCGACGAGGTGGGCGGCCGCGACGTGTTCGGGGAGGTCGTCGTCGAACTCGAAGCGGCCGCGGGTCTCCAGAGTTTCGGGGTCGAAGGCCACCCGGGAGGGAGCCTCGGTAAGAGCGACGTACTCGCCGTCGATCCGGGCGACGTGGACGCTCGCGTTGTCGGTCGGCTCGGGTGGTCCCGGTGAAATCGCCGCCCCGAGAAGGTCCCGCCATCCTCGCGTGTCCGTCCCGAACTGCCCGGACAGCTGCCCCTGTATCGCCGCTCCGTACGCGCCGGTGCGGAGAAACCGGTTCGAGTAGCGAACCTGTCCGTCCTCGAAGGCGTACCGACGCAACATCGCGAGCCCGTCGAACCAGTGGTTGACGCGGCGGTTGCCGACATCGAACCGACCGGGGCCGTTGCGGATCAGCGTCCCGGAGAGCCAGTCGGGAACCGTCCCCTCGACCGGCAGGCGGTGGTCACGGAGCTCGGTCGTCAGCGAGTGGAATCCGAGCGTCGGTGTCGTCACGACTCCGCTTCAGTGCCGACCGTAATGAACGCTCGGGCGAATCGTCACGTTCGTCCGTCGTCTACGAGCCGAACGATGCGAGTGGCTTGGGGCCGGCTCGGTTCCCCAGCTGACTACATGGAAAACGGGAGAAAGTCTACGACTTCAGTCGTGGGAGGCAGTCAGGGAACGTCGTACTCGAGACTGTCGTACTCCGCGACCTCGGTCGAGCCACAGGACGGACAGTCCCACTCACCTCCCTCGAGTACCGTTCCGCAGTTTCGACACTCGAAGATCGTCTCTTCATCGTCGGAGAAATATTTTCTTACTGCTGAGAAGATCGGCATATCTTCCCATGCTCGGAGGAGCACTAACCGCTGTGGCTTTCAGCTGCCGGGTCAGGCGGGTGCGGCCGGTATCGAGGACGCTGGTTGGAATCAGTCCTGATCCTCCGGTGGCCCGGTCGCGGCGGGCGATCGGTCGTCGGGGTGTGGCTCAGCTCCGTGATCTGCGTCGGGCTCGACGACGCTGTCGGTCCAGGTTCCCCGGAGGAAGTGAAGTCCGGCCAGGACGACGACGAGAACGTTCGTCAGCGCGTCGCCGACGAACACGCCCGTCGCACCCAGTCCGAGCGGTTCGGCCAGCCCGTAGGCCAGCAGCGGTCGGAGAACGATGAAGCCGACGATCGCGAACCCCATCGCGGTTCGCGTGCTGCCGCTGCCCCGGAACGCGCCCTGGACGATGTAGAAGGTGCCCAGGAAGACGAACGACAGCGAGACGATACGCAGGTACTCGGCGCCGACGGCCACCACCGCGGCCGCGCCCGACCCCGTGATGAAGATCCCGACGATCGGATCGGCGAGGACGTAGACGACGCCGCTGAAAAGCAGGAAGGCGCCGGCGACGAGTCCCGCCGCGGCGTACACGCCGCGCTCGGCGCGCTCGACCTGTCCCGCGCCGAGGTTCTGTCCGACGACCGTCTCGACGCCGCGGGCGAGCCCCAGCGCCGGCAACACGACCATCGACGTCACCCGCGTGCCGATCCCGTAGCCGGCGACCGCCGTGGGGCCGGCCAGCGCGACCAGCGCGGTCAGGATCGTCACACTGAACGCCTTCGTGCTCACCTCGACGCTTGCGGGCGCGCCGATCGTCACGAGCTGTTTGACGGTCTCGAGTTCGGGCCGGAAGTCGCCCCTCGAGAGCTCGATGCCGACCCGTCCCGAGAGCAACAGCCAGACTCCGATCGCCGCGGCGAGTCCTCGCGAGAGGATCGTCGCGAACGCCGCCCCCTGGACGGCCCAGCCATCGAACCCCGTCAGCGTGAACAGCTGTGCTTCGAGCGCCTCGAGCCCGAACCACGCGAAGAGGACGTTGTCCTGAAAGCCGAGGATGAAAAACGGGTCGATGGCGACGTTGAGCGCGACGCTGAAGCTCATGAGATACAGCGGCGTCCGCGTGTCCCCCCACCCCTGCAGCAGCGACTGGAAGACGAAAAACGCGAAGATGAACGGCATCCCGGCGAACTCCGTGCGAGTGTACGCCAGCGCGTACTCGTACTCGAGGGTTCCGGGCTCGGCGCCGACGAACCGCAGCATCGTCGGCGCGAGGACGACGCCGACGACGGCGACGAGCACGGAGAGCCCGAAGATGACCGAAATCGTCTGTCCGGCGACCCGGGCGATCCGGTCGAGGTTGCCGGCACCCTTGTTCTGGGCGACGAGGACGGTCCCCGCGACGTTGAAGCCGATCCCGAAGCTGATCACCAGGAAGATGATCGCCCAGGAAAACGACAGCGCGGAGACGCCAGCCTGGCCGAGCCGGCCGACCCAGTAGGTGTCGGCGAGGTTGTACCCGACCATCAGCAGATTGGTGACGACGATCGGTACCGAGAGGACGATCAGGGGCCACACCAGCCCGCCGTCAACGACGTCGACCGATCGATCCCGACTGTTTCGGCTCACTGTAGGGGCTCCGGAGCAGTCTCGGTGGCCAGCGGTGGAAACGCTTTCTCCTTCGGCCCGCGAGATCTCGGAACGGGATCACTCCGTCGTGACGACGCCCCGCTGGGCCTCGAAGGCCCCGCGGGCGTCCTCGGGGTCGTCGAACGCCGAGAGCGCCAGTCCGAGTTTGATGCGAGCCTTCCAGGGTGGGAGGTCGCCCGCCGGAATCGTGCCGTGTTCCCGAACGGTGCGGCTGCCGCCGGGCCCGCCGTACCGGGCGCCGACGGCGCCGTCGTAACACC
>JGI2924J29684_1078412_pt1 | contig 48008 bp, 50 predicted proteins | sample BenlonsequencITS_FD_29684 | JGI IMG/M metagenome (IMG submission 29684) | reverse complement strand
CTTAATGGATTGTGTCACGAGTTGTCGGCTTCATCCCCGACCACGGTGGGTCGGGGTATTCGCCTCGGTGACCAATATAAAAGTAACAGGCCGCTCCGATTTCCGGCGCGAGCGCGTCAGCGGTGATCGTAGACGCGCTTGACCTTCCCCACCTCCGTCCGCTCGATCGTATCGTGCTCGACCAGCTCGAGGACGTCGGGTCGGATGGAGAGGACGTTCGTCAGCCGGTCGAGGACTGCCTCCCGGAGCGACTCCCGGTCGCCGTCGAACCCCGTCGTCAGCTCGACGGTCAGCGCCATCCGATCCAGTTCGTCCTCGCGGGAGAGATCGATCCGGTAGTACGGCGCCACCGCGTCGAACTCGAGGACGACGTCCTCGATCTGGCTCGGATACAGGCTGACCCCCCGGACGACGAACTGGTCGTCGGCCCGGCCCGTAACGCTGTCCATTCGGGCCGTCGTTCGGCCACAGCCACACTCGTCGGTAGTGAGCGAGGTGAGATCACCGGTTCGGTAGCGCAACACGGGGAGCGCTTCCTTCGACAGCGAGGTCAGTACCAGTTCTCCCTCCGCTCCCTCCGGGAGCGTCTCGCCCGTCTTCGGATCGATCACCTCGGGGTAGAAGTGGTCCTCCCAGACGTGCATCCCGTTCTGGGCCTCGCGACACTCGACGGCGACGCCGGGGCCGATCAGCTCCGAGAGGCCGTAGTTCTCGATCCCGACCGCGCCGAGCCGCTCCTCGAGTTCCGCGCGCATCGGTTCGGTACAGGGTTCGGCGCCGTACAGCACCGTCGAGAGCGGCAGCTCGCGGGGATCGACGCCCATCTCGTGGGCGGTCTCGGCGAAGTACAGCGCGTACGACGGCGTGCAGGCGAGGACGTCGCTCCCGAGGTCGCGGGCGAGTTCGACCTGTCGCCGGGTGTTCCCGCTTCCCGACGGGATCACCGTCGCGCCGAGCTCCTCGGCCCCGGCGTGGAACCCCAGGCCACCGGTGAAAAGGCCGTAGCCGTAGGCGTTCTGGACGGTATCGCTCGAGTCGATCCCCGCCGCGGCCATCGAACGGGCCATCACCTCGTCCCACAGCTCAAGGTCGCGTTCGGTGTAGCCGACGATCTTGGGTTTGCCCGTCGTGCCCGACGAGGCGTGGATACGCAGGAGCTCGTCGTCGTCCACGGCGAAGAGGCCGTCGGGGTACTCGTCGCGGAAGTTCTCCTTCGTCGTGAACGGCAACAGCTCGATGTCCTCGACTGACTGTACGTCCTCGGGCGAGATTCCGGCCTCGTCCAGCCGTTCGCGGTAGAAGGGGACGTTCTCGTAGGCGTGGGCGACGGTCTCGTTGAGCCGCTCGGCCTGCAGCTCACGGCGCTCCTCGCGGGCGGCGCGCTCGGTGGTCCCTGCCATGGCTCGTCCCGAGTCCACGACACCGAATACCAAAGCTCTTGGCTCCCGGTCGTCGACGAGCGTGGACGCTCACACGTCGACGGCTGCGGAGCGGAAAACGAACGGCCGCTCGCTACTCGAACTTCTCGAACGGTTGCTCGCAGGCGTTGCAGTAGTGCATCGACCGACAGAGCGACGGCCCCTTCGGGTGTTCGCGGACGGTGTCCGTCGACTCGCAGTACGGACACTCCGCGCCCGCGTCCTCGCCGCCGGTCGTGACACTCGGGTCCCGGCTCCGTCTCATATGCTCAGTCCGAACTCCCGGAGATCGTCTTTCCCCTGCTCGGTCACCATCTCGATCGTCCACTCGGGGCTCCAGACGAGCCGCACCTCGGCGTCGTCGACGTCCTCGACGTCGGCCGCCGTCTCCTGGACCTGCTCGGTGAGCATGTTTCTGGCCGGACAGCCCGAGTAGGTCAGCGTCATGTCGACGAGCGCATATCCGTCCTCGACGGTCACGCCGTAGATCAGCCCGAGGTCGACGACGCTGATCGGCATCTCGGGATCCTCGATCCCGTAGAGGGCCTCCCAGACGTCGGCCTCGACGCCCGTTGCGTCCTCGCCGGTTGCCGGCAGTTCCTCGGCGCCCTCGCCCTCTCGGTACTCCGTGTACGCACACGGCGTCGCGTCCGCGTCCGGATCCGGAATCTCGCTGCTCATTCTGGTTTGTCCATGATTTTGGTGGTCTCGCTGCGTCCAAGGTCGCGGTACGTGTGGGTGAGTTCGTCGTGGAGGTCGAACCACGCGTCGGTGTGCCCCCCATCCCGGCCGCGCTCCTCGGGGAGCATGTCTTCGGTGATCTCGAACGTGTCGTCGTCGACCTGCGCGCTGACCGGGGGTTCGAGGTCGAGGGACTCGAGGGAGGGCACCACGATCGAGAGCCACTCCTCGCCCAGCTCCTCGAGGGTCGCGTCCCGTAGCCCCAGCTCGACGATGTCGTCCTCGACGTCGGGGTCGACCGGTTCGAACAGCGTCAACGCGTACGGGAACAGCCGATCGAGGGCGTCCTGCAGGCGCTCGTGACCCTCGTCGCCGTCGGCGAGCCGCTCGACCCAGTTCTGGGCGTGTTCGAGGTGGTACTCCTCCTCGCTTCGGATCTTGCCGACCCGGTCGGCGATTTTCGGGTACGCCGAGTCCTCCAGCGCCTCGAGCCGGAGCTTTTCGGCGGCGTCGTAGAGGTACGATCGGAGCACGGCGTCGGCCCAGTCCCCCTCCTCGAAGGGGCGCTCGACGAGCGTCGCGTGGCGGAAATCGGCGGGATCGCGCTCGTAGATCAGCGCCTGTTCCTCGAAGCCCAGATCCTCCAGCACGTCGTACCACAGCCGCGCGTGGCCCAGTTCGTCCTGGGCGTTGTTCGCCAGCGCGAGATCCGACTCGAGGGTCGGCGCGCGGACCTGCCACTCGGTGTAGCGCTCGGCCAGCACGAACTCGTCGTCCGCGAGCCGCTTCAGCAGCGTCTCGAGGGCGTTGCGCTCGCGGGCGTCGAGCTTCCCGGGGTCCAGCGCCGCCATCAGTCGTCACCCCGCTGTCGCTCGGCGGTCGCCTGTTCGTCCTCGCTCTCGACGACCTCGCGGGCGTCCTTCCCGCTGGTGTTGTAGGCCGTCGCCCACCGGTAGCTCTTGTCGGTCGTTCCGCCGAAGGCGACGTCCTCGGTGTCGATTTCGCCGATCTCCTCTTTGGGGACGACCCAGAGGCTGTTCGTCGGTTTCCGGCGGCCGTGCTGGATCGCGGCGAACTGCGTTGCCATCTCCCGGTCGGGCGCGTGAACGTTCCCACAGTGGGTGTGGTAGTTGCCAGCTTTCTCCTGGCGGAACACTTCCCAGATCATGGTCAGTCGGCCGCCTGCGGCGCCGTTCCGCCGGCGGCTGTGGCGTCGTCCTCGATCGTGTCACGAACCCACTGAACGGCCTCCTGGGCGCGTTTGCGACCGTTGATCTGCCCGAGACCGGGCTCGTAGTCGTTCTTCGCGATCGTGAAGAACTCGTCCCAGTCGAGGTCGTTCTCCTCGACCGCGTAGGTGCCGTCCTCGCGCTCGCGGATGCGTGGCTCGTCGGGGATCTCGAGGCCGTACTTCCGGGCCTTCGGGATGTACTGGTCGAGGAAGGCGTCCCGGAGTTCGTCGTTGGACTGCTGTTTGAGCCCGACCGAGGCGGCGAAGTCGTGGTGGGTGCTCTTGTCGTCGGTCGGCCCGAAGAACTGGATGATGCGGGGCCACCACTCCTCGAACGCCTCCTGGGTCCGTCGCTGTTCGGCGCGCGACCCGGTCATGAGTTCGCGAAGGATGTCCTCGCCGTGCTTGACGTGAAATCCCTCCTCGAAGCAGACCTTGTCCATCGCGTGAGCGTAGGGCTCCCAGCTGGTTCGGCGAAGCGTCGCCTGCCGGCGCATCGCCGCCCCGTCGACGAAAAACGAGATCATCGGTATCTCGACCCAGCTCTTCAGCGGGTAATGGAAGCAGTTGAGGAACTTCCCGTCCCCGTTCGCGAGGTCGTCGATCATCTCGTCGCGGCTCTTGACGCCCAGTGACTCCGCGGCGCGGTACAGTAGCTGGGCGTGACCGATCTCGTCCTGGACCTTCGCCGAGAACGCCAGCTTCCGGTCGATACTCGGCGCCTGTCGGATGAACGGGCGCTCGAGGTACGCGCCCATGATCTCACTGTTGGCGTGGAACTCGATCATCCGCGTTGCTGCCTCCCGATACTCCCGCGGAAGGTCGTCCGCGGGGCTGAACTCCCGTGGCCCCGCGCGTGCTTTGACTGCGTCAAGATCCATAGTTCATTATAAAGAACGATAGTTCTACCCTTAGCAGTTGACCGCTACATAACGGGGTTTTAAATAAGGCACGAGTTAATCATGTCACAGTCTCGCATGATCGACGACTGTCTCGCCGTGGAGTTTCGGGTTCGAAACGACGACTGCCCGCTCGCGGAGGCGAGTCGTGACGTCGGCGTCGAGATCGACGCCCGGGCGCCCCAACGGCGCAGCGACGGCTACGATCTCCTGCAGTTTCGCTCGACGAGGACGGACCGGCTCACGACGCACCTGGACGAGGACGATCGGATCTCGCACCTGTACGTCTCCCGGACTGACGGTCGCTCCCGGTACCGGTGTCTCTCGAAACAGCCCTGCGTCGTCCGACGGCTGATCGACGGCGGTCTCATCGTCGAGACCCTGCGATACCGCGAGGGGGAGGCGCGGATCTTCGGGACCGTCGTCGGGCGCGACGTACTGAAAGGCGTCATGGAGGCGGCGGGCGAGACCGTCGGCGTCAAACTCGAGCGGGTCTTTCCCCTCGAGTCGGAGGTCACGGAGTCGCCCGGTCAGCGGTGGGAGCTCACGCCGGCCCAGGAGGAGTGTCTCCGGACGGCCCTCGAAGCGGGCTACTTCGAGATTCCGCGACGGACCAGTTCTGAGGCGGTCGCCGCCGAGCTCGGGATCAGCAAGTCGGCGTTTCTCGAGCGGCTCCGTCGAGCCGAGGCGGCGCTGTTCGAACAGATGTTCGGGTAAACGGTTGCTTTCCGTTTCGACCGGCGATTCTCGCGGTAACTTATTTATGATACGGTTTTGATGAGTATCGTATGGCCTACAGCTACGAACCGCACTACTTCGAGGACTTCGAGGAAGGCCAGACCTTCGAGAGCGTCGGCCGCACGGTAACGGAAGCCGACTTCGTCATGCACTCGGCGCTCGCGGGAGACTGGACGGAACTCCACACCAACAAGGAGTACGCCGAGGACAGCCCCTTCGGCGAGCGGATCGCCCACGGACCGATGACGTTCGTTCAGGCGACCGGGTTCGTCTACCGGACCGGGATCGTCGAACGGACCGCCTTCGCCTTCCTCGGGATGAACTACATGGATCTGCCGAACCCGGTCTACATCGGCGATACGCTCTCGCTGGAGATCGAGGTCACCGAGGTCGAGGACACCGCCAGCCGCGACGACGCCGGACTGGTCGTCCTCGACACGGAGATGACGAACCAGGACGACACCGTCGTCTTCCAGGGCGACATGAAATTCCTCATCAAAACCGCCGAGTGATCGCGGCGGTCTCGATCGGGATCGAAGATTTCTCTGCTACTATTTCATACCAACCATTCGAGATGCGACAGTCAGACTGTTTTGCCATCGGTAGATCGAACTCCCGGCATACCAGACCAGTTAGCGTTGTACCCGGCGGTCCGGATCCAGCCGTATCCGAGGCAAATCACTGGCGCCGAACTCGGTATCTGTCTGTCTGTGGGAGTCTGGCGTGGCTTCGACGGAGATCTCTGTGACGAACTGGAAAACTCTACAGAGTGATCTGTTAACTGGTACTTATCCGAAAGCATAACCTATCCGATTGGTAAAGCGACACCGCGATTCGGCGGCTTCGTCCCCGGCCGGCCCGGACGACACCGTCGTTTCGATCGGTTGTTCGAGACCGAACATTTACTGTCGCTCTCAGTGTGGGTAGGCGTAATGTCACTGCTCGTTCCGTTCGACGGTTCGGTGCTAGCCCGCAAGGCCCTCGAGCGCGCCTCGACGTTCGGCGACCTCCTCGAGGAGGAACTCGTCGCCCTGACCGTGATCCCCGACGACGAGGACTACGCCCGCGACAGAGGCTGGATCAGCGAGGGAGAGCCGTTCGATCCCGAGGCAATCGCCTCGGGGATGCAACGACGCGTCGAGGACGTCGCGCCGGAGGCGACGTTCCGTGTCGAGCGCGTCACCTCCGACGAGCCGACGGCGACGGCGACGACGAACGTGGTTCGGGAGATCAGACGGTTCGCCGGCGAGCTCGGCGCCAGCGTCGTCTTCATCGGATCGGAGAACGCCGGCTCGGTGATCTCGCCACAGTCCAGCGTCGGCAGTCCCGTCGCCAACGACCACCGCTACGACGTCTACGTCGTCCGCCACTCCGAGTCCGAGGCCGGCGACGTCGAGGACGTCGACTCCGTGCGGTCGTAGCGTTCCGTCCCGACTCCGCCTGCCGATCGGAGGAACGTTTATTCGCTTGAACGACCTCGGGTCAACCAAGACATGGTCGACCGCAACGGGTGGGACGCCGACGCGTCGGTGCCGGCGGGACCATCCCACGACCCGCCCGCGTCGTTCGTCGAACAGGCGAACGTCACGGACGAGGCCGTCTACGAGGCGTTCGAGGAGGAGTGGCCCGACTGCTGGGAGCGGGCGGCCGACCTGCTCTCCTGGGAACGACCGTACGACGACGTCCTCGTAGACGACGACGCCCCGTTTTACGAGTGGTTCTCGGGCGGTCGGCTCAATGCCTCGTACAACTGTCTGGATCGACACCTCGAGGCGGGCCGGAAGACCCACGCGGCGATCCGGTGGGAGGGAAAACGCGGCGAGCGCGAGACCTACACCTACCAGGATCTGGCAACGGCGGTAAACGAGTTCGCGGCGACGCTGTTGGATCTCGGTGTCGAGGAGAACGATATCGTCACGCTGTATCTGCCGATGATCCCGGAGCTACCGATCGCGATGTTGGCCTGCGCGCGGATCGGCGCGCCCCACTCGGTGGTCTTTGCGGGGCTGTCCGCGGACGCGCTGGCGACCCGGATGGACGCGGCCGACAGCGAGTATCTGGTGACCTGTGACGGCTACTATCGCCGCGGTGACGCCTTCAACCAGAAGAGCAAGGTCGACAACGCCCTGATCTCGCTCGACCAGGACGTCGAGACCGTCGTCGTCGATCGGCTCGGCGACGACCTCCCGCACGTCCTCGGCGAGCGGGAGTACGACTACGACGAACTGGTCACAGCCCACGCCGGCGAGACCGTCGAGCCGGTGACCCGTAACGCCGAGGATATGCTGTTTCTGATGTACACCTCGGGTACCACGGGCGAGCCGAAAGGCGTCGTCCACACGACGGGCGGCTACCTCGCACACGTCGCCTGGAGCTCGCGGGCGGTGCTCGACATCAAACCCGAGGACACCTACTGGTGTGCGGCCGACATCGGCTGGATCACGGGTCACTCCTACATCGTCTACGGCCCCCTCGCGCTGGGGACGACGACGGTGATGTACGAGGGCACCCCCGACTACCCCGATCGGGATCGGCTCTGGGAGATCGTCGAGAAGAACGCGGTCGACGTCTTCTACACCGCGCCGACCGCGATCCGGGCGTTCATGAAGTGGGGCGAGGAGTACCCCGAGCGCCACGATCTCTCCTCGCTGCGCCTACTCGGAACCGTCGGCGAGGCGATCAGCGCCCGGCCGTGGCGCTGGTACCGCGAGCATATCGGCGGCGGGGACGCACCAATCGTCGACACCTGGTGGCAGACCGAGACGGGCGCGATCACGGTCTCTACGTTACCGGGCGTCGACGCGATGAAACCCGGCTCCGCCGGCCCCGGCCTGCCGGGGATCGACGCCAGGGTCGTCGACGCCGACGGCGAGGACGTCGATCCCGGCGAGACGGGGTATCTCACGATCGCTCGACCGTGGCCCGGGATGGCCCGCACCCTCTACGACGGCGACGACCGCTTTCGCTCCGAGTACTGGAGCCAGTTCTCCGATCCCGACGACGGTCGCTGGTGGTACTTCAGCGGCGACGCGGCGACGATCGACGAGGACGGCTACATCACCGTCCTCGGTCGGGTCGACGACGTGATCAACGTCTCCGGGCGCCGGCTGAGCACGATGGAGATCGAGAGTGCGATCACCGGCGTCGACGGCGTCGTCGAGGCCGCGGTCGTCGGGCGCTCGGGTGAGGGCGGCGGCACCGAGATCTACGCCTACGTCAGCACCGAGGCCGACTGCGAGCCTGACGCCACCCTCCGCGAGCGGATCGTCGAGGGTGTCGAGTCCTCGATCGGCCCTATCGCTACCCCCGCCTCCGTGGTGTTCACGCCGGAGCTTCCCAAGACCCGGTCGGGCAAGATCATGCGCCGCCTGCTCGAGGACGTCGCGAACGGCGACCAGCTGGGCGATACGAGCGCGCTGCGAAACCCCGAGATCGTCGGCGAGATCCAGACCGAGATCCAGACCGAGTAGTACGGTTCGCGATCACGAGAATCGCGAAACGCACCTCAGTGCAGCTAGGCTGGATCAAGACCGAGTAGCCGTCGACTATCCGACCGATCCCGATACAGTTATTTTCGCTCACCCAAAACACTCGAAGCGTGAGTCTCGAGGAGCCCGAATCCGCGTCCGCCACGCTCTCCCGCGAGGAGTACGAGTCGCTTCTCGACGCCGCCGAGACCTACCGGGAGGCGCTTGTCGTCCGCTGTTGTGGCGAGGTCGGGCTCCGGCCGACCGATCTCGCGTCGGTGACCCTCGCCGCCATCGATCAGGTACGAACCGATCCGCCTCGCTACCTGCTTCGCCTCCCGGAGTCGCGGGTCGCGTACCTGCCGACCGAGATCGAGCGGGAGCTGCGGCGGTACGCCCGGAGCAACGGGATCTCGAGCGACGAGTCCGTGTTCTCGGTCTCGGCTCGACGGCTCCAGATGCTCGTCGCCGAGGTCGCCGAACGCGCGAGCGAGCGGTTCGACGACCCCGTCCTCGAGTCGGTCTCGACGGAGGATCTCCGGCGATACTTCCTCGAGACCGCGCTGACCGACCACGGGATCAACCCGCTGGTCGTCAAACGCGTCGGCGGCTGGAGCAGCTTCGAGGCCCTCGAACCCTACCTCTCGAGTCCGACCGACGAGGAGATCGTCGAGGAGTTCGCTACGGTCGAGGCCGGACCGGGGACGCGATCGGGCGGCGAGCGCGCGGTCAGCGACGGCAGCGTCGTTCGATCCTTGCTCGCGGCAAGCGACCGCTGCGGACTGGTTCGTCTCGATCCCGACGGCTACGTCGACCGGTGGAACCGCAGCGCCGAGTCGACGTTTGGCTACCGCGCCGGCGAGATCGTCGGCACCCACGTCTCGGCGCTGTACGCCGACGAGGCGGTCGAACGGGGGCAGCCCGATCAGACGCTGACCCGGGCGCTCGAGGACGGCGGCTACGAGGGCGACTGCTGGCTCGTCCGCGAGGGCGGAAGCCGATTTCGCGCACTCGAGCTCGTCACGCCGCTGCGCGACGAGCGACACCGCCTCCAGGGGTTCGCACTGCTGGTCTGTGACGTCTCCCGGTACCAGGAACGGCTCGAGGAGGCTCGCTCGGTCCGCGAGGACCTCGAGCGGGTCCACAACGTCGCCGCCCGCCACCGGGCGCTGACGGACGCGTTGCTCGAGGCGACCAGCCACGAGGAAGTCGAGACCGCGACCTGTTCCGTCCTCGCGGACGGTCGGACCTACGACGCCGCCTGGATCGATCGGACGACCCACTCGGACCGCCACGGCGGGTGGCGAACGGCAAGCGGGCTCGAGGCCGAGCAGGTCGATCGGCTCGTTCCCGAGGGGTGGAACGAGCCGGGGGCGGCGGCACCCGGTCGTCGTCCGGACGACGACTACGGCGCGATCGGGTCGGAGCTCGAGGATCCGGAGGCCGGAACCCCCGAATCGGCGGGGCCACGAACGGTCTCGGTCGCGACCGGAATCGAGGCGACGATCGGCGACGGGGACGCCTTCGCGGGTCGTGTCGCGGCCGTCCCGATCTGGTACGGCGACACGGTGTACGGACGGCTGGCGGTCGCGACCGAGCGCGCGGCCGCGTTCGACGAGCGCGAGCGAGCCTGGCTCGGGACGATCGGTCGGCAGGTCGGATACGCGATCGCCGCGATTCGGCGCCGAAACCTCCTGCTGTCGGATCGGGTAGTCGAACTCGAGTTCGTCTGCCGGGACGAGGACTCCTTTTTCGTCGAGACGAGCCGTCGACTCGACTGTCGCGTCGAACTGGACTCGCTGGTGCCGCTGTCGGACTCGACGCAGCTGTACTACGTCCGACTGGAGGGAGCGTCGCCGGCCGATGTCTTCGAGCGCGCGGAGACCGATCCGGGGATCGACGACTGTCGGCTCATCGAGACCTACGAGGACGCCTGCCGGCTCGAGTTCGTCGTCGAGGGCTCCTCGCCGACGCTGACGTTGACCGAGTACGGCGTCACCGTCCGCGAGGCCCGCTTCGAGGAGGGGACCGCGACGATCGTCGCCGAGTGTGCGGCCGACGCCGACATCAGGACGATCGTCGCCGGGCTGCGCTCGGCGTTTCCCGACTGCGAGCTGGCCGGCAAACGCGAGACCGAACGGCCGGTCCAGACCGGACGCGAGTTCCGGGAGGGGTTAGAGGAGCGACTGACCGACCGCCAGGAGGCCGCCCTGCGGGCCGCCTACTCCGGCGGGTACTACGACTGGCCCCGGGAGAGCACTGCCGAGGAGATCGCCGACGCGATGGGCGTCTCCTCGCCGACGCTGCACAGCCACCTCCGGAAGGGTCAACACGAGCTGTTACGGACCTTCTTCGACGACCCGACGGCCGACGAGTAGCCGCGAGCGACCGCGGTCGACGATCGACGAACGGATCCACGACGCCGACCTAGGTCTTTAGCCCTCCGTCGGCTTCGTGGACCGTCCCGGCGACGATTCCCCCGTCGCGCGCCCGAATCGGGACCGCTGACCGCCGCTATTTCTGTCCGATACCCCCGTCGATCAGTTGGCTGCCTGTCACTGAACCCCCTGTGTTCGGGGGTCGTTTTGTACAACTAGAGGCGGGCTTTACTATGGCTGTTGTACACTGAGTGGTTGTACCATGTCACAGGACGACGTCAGTCTGGAGGCACGGCTCGAGGAGCAGGATACCTTCGAGCCGCCCGAATCGTTCGTCGAGCAGGCGAACGTAACAGACGAGGGGATCTACGAGGAGTTCGAGGAGAACTGGCCGGAGTGTTGGGAGGGTGCTGCCGATCTGCTCTCCTGGGAGCAGGAGTACGACACCGTTCTCGACGAGGGGGGCGCACCGTTCTACGAGTGGTTCACGGGCGGGGAGCTCAACGCCTCGTACAACTGCATCGACAGACACGTCGAATCGGGCGACGGCGACAGAACCGCCGTCGAGTGGGAGGGTGAACTCGGCGAGACCCGTTCCTACACCTACGAGGAACTCCTCGAGGAGGTCCAGGCCGTCGCCGCGACGCTCCGGGAGCTCGGCGTCGAGGAGGACGACGTCGTCACGCTGTACATGCCGATGATCCCGGAGCTGACGGTCGCGATGCTCGCCTGTGCCCGGATCGGCGCACCCCACTCGGTGGTGTTCGCCGGCTTCTCCGCGGACGCGCTCGCGACGCGGATGAATTCGTCCGACAGCGAGTACCTGATCACCGCCGACGGCTACTACCGGCGCGGCGACAGCCTCGATCATCTCTCCAAAACCAACGAGGGTCTCGAGGACGTCGAGCACGAGACGGCGACGATCGTCGTCGACCGGCTCGGCGACGACCTCGATCACTCCCTCGCGGACGGCCAGCACGACTACGAGGAGCTGGTCGACGAGAACCGCGGCGAGACCGTCGAGCCGGTAACCCGCGACGCCGAGGACATGCTGTTCCTGATGTACACCTCGGGGACGACGGGCCAGCCCAAGGGGGTCAAGCACACGACCGCGGGTTATCTCGCCTACACGGCCTGGACTTCCCAGGCCGTCCTCGATCTCGAGCCCGGCGACACCTACTGGTGTTCGGCCGACATCGGCTGGATCACGGGCCACTCCTACATCGTCTACGGTCCCCTCGCGCTGGGGACGACGACGGTGATGTACGAGGGCACTCCCGACTACCCGGACAAGGACCGGTTCTGGGAGATCGTCGAGAAAAACGAGGTCGACGTCTTCTACACCGCGCCGACGGCCATCCGCGCGTTCATGAAGTGGGGCAAGGAGTACCCGGAGAAACACGATCTCTCCTCGCTGCGCCTGCTCGGGACCGTCGGCGAACCGATCAACCCCCGCGCCTGGAAGTGGTACTACAAACACATCGGGGGCGAGGAGTGCCCGATCGTCGACACCTGGTGGCAGACCGAAACCGGCGGGCACATGATCACCACGCTGCCGGGCGTCAACGAGATGAAGCCCGGCTCCGCCGGCCCGGGTCTCCCCGGCGTCGACACGCGGATCGTCGACGCGCAGGGCGAGGAGGTCGACGCCGGCGAGGCCGGCTACCTCACCGTCCAGAAGCCGTGGCCCGGCATGCTCCGGACGCTCTACCAGAACGACGAGCGGTTCATCGAGGAGTACTGGGAGGAGTACTCCGACCCCGACGCCGACGAGTGGGTGTACTTCCCCGAGGACGGCGCGAAGATCGACGAGGACGACTACATCACCGTCCTCGGTCGGGTCGACGACGTGATCAACGTCTCCGGTCACCGGCTGGGAACGATGGAGATCGAGAGTGCGATCGTCGGCGTCGAGGGCGTCGCCGAGGCCGCGGTCGTCGGCGGCGACCACGAGGTGAAAGGCGAAGCCGTCTACGCCTACGTCATCACCGAAGACGGCTACGAGGGCGACGACGAACTCGCCGAGGAGATCGTCGAGGGCGTCGTCGACGCCATCGGTCCGATCGCAAAGCCGGAGGACGTCGTGTTCACGCCCGAGCTCCCCAAGACCCGCTCGGGGAAGATCATGCGTCGCCTGCTCGAGGATATCGCCAGCGGCAACGAACTCGGTAACACGTCGACGCTCCGGAACCCCGAAGTCGTCGACGAGATCGCAGCGCAGGTACAGGACGAGTAGTCCTGTCCCTTCCTTTCGTAATCGACTACCAACCACCAGAATGACGCGTTAATATGACAGAGAATACCACTCAAGAAACGGACGACGCCGTCGAGACCGACGGTGGCGTGAAAACCGAGGCGTACCTCGACAAGGAGATCAACATCTTCAAACCGGCGACCCCGTTCATGCGGGATCACCTGAAGGTGATCTGGATCTCGTTTGCCGCGTGGGTCCTGGTCGTCTTCGGACCGACGACTGCCACCGTCCTCGCACCGGATCTGATGACCGAAACAACGATCCTCAACGGGTTCCCGCTGCACTTCTTCCTGGCAGCGATCTTCACGCCGCTTGCCGCGCTGTTGCTGTCGGTCGGCTACGCGATGCAACGCGACCGGCTCGACACCAAGTACGGCATCTCCCACGAGAGCGAGGAAGAGACCGACTCCGGTACCGTCGCTGCCGACGGAGGTAACGAATGATCGAGGCTATCGATCCGATCGTCCTCCAGGAGACGGCGCTGGACGTCGGTGAGTTCAAGCTGATTCCGGCGCTGACAGTCGTCGCGATGCTGGTGTTGTTCCTCGGCGTCGGCTACTTCTTCCGAGTCGCCGCCGTCGACGAACTGTGGGTCGCCGGCCGCTCGATCGGTTCGATCGAGAACGGGATGGCGATCGGCGCCAACTGGATGAGCGCCGCCTCCTACCTCGGCGTCGCCTCCCTGATCGCGCTGTCGGGGTACTTCGGGCTGGCGTACGTCGTCGGCTGGACAACGGGGTATTTCATCCTGCTGATCTTCCTGGCCGCGCAGTTCCGCCGGTTCGGGAAGTACACGGCGCCCGACTTCGTCGGCGACCGCTTCTACTCCGACTGGGCTCGGGGCATCGCGGCGTTTACGACCCTCGCGATCGCCTTCACCTACGCGATCGGCCAGGCAAGCGGGATGGGGCTGATGGCCCAGTACATCTTCGGGATCTCCTACGAGGTCGGCGTGATCGGGCTGATGGCCGTCACCATCGCCTACGTCGCCCTCTCCGGGATGCTGGGGACGACCAAGAACATGGCGATCCAGTACACCATCCTGATCATCGCCTTCACGCTCGGGCTGTACGCCGTCGGCTGGACCCAGGGCTGGTCGACGGCGCTGCCGTACCTCGAGGCCGGACCGCAGGTCGCCGAGGCCGCCAGCATCGAGGCCCAGTTCGTCGAGCCGTTCGCGAACGCGAGCTACTACGCCTGGATCGCGCTCGCCTTTAGCCTGATCGTCGGTACCTGCGGCCTGCCACACGTGCTGGTGCGGTTCTACACCGTCGACAACGAGCGAACGGCCCGCTGGTCGACCGTCTGGGGGCTGTTCTTCATCTGCCTGCTGTACTGGGGAACGGCCACCTACGCGGCCTTCGGTGGGCTGCTCTACGACAGCGAGGTCACCGGCGGCGACGGCTTCGCCCAGATGCTCGGCATCGAGGCCGACGCGCTCGTCGTGTTGACCGCACAGCTCGCGGATCTCCCGACCTGGCTCGTCGGGCTGGTCGCCGCCGGTGCCGTCGCTGCGGCGCTGGCGACGACCGCCGGACTGTTCATCACCGCCTCCTCGGCGGCCGCACACGACATTTACACCAACCTCTACAAGGAGAACGCGACCCAGCGCGAACAGATGATCGTCGGCCGCTCGACGATCGTCGGCGTCGGCGTCCTCGTGGCGCTGATCGGGCTCAACCCGCCCGCGCTGATCGGCGAACTCGTCGCGATGTCGTTCGCGATCGCCGGCACCGTCTTCTTCCCGGTGTTCTTCCTCGGCCTCTGGTGGGAGAACACGACCCGGGAGGGAGCCCTCGCCGGCATGCTCATCGGCATCGCCATCTCGTTCGGCGCGATTCTGAACGACACCGCGATCCCGATGTACACCGGCGTCGAGGAAGCCGTCATCCCCGGGCTGGCGACGTGGGTGCCGGGAACGTCCTCGGCGCTGGTCGGCGTGCCGGTGGTGTTTGGCGTGATCATCGTCGTCTCGCTGATCACGGACGAACCGCCCCAGCACGTCAAACGTCTCGTCCGCCAGTGTCACAGTCCCGAACCGATGAGCAAGATGGAATCGGCCGAAGACGCCGCCGCTGATGGTGGCACTCCCGCAGACGACTAACCATGTACGATACAATACTCGTCCCGACCGATGGAAGCGACACCGCCGAGTACGCGGTCGAACACGCCGTTGACCTCGCCGAGAAGTACGACGCCGACATCCACGCGCTGTACGTCCTCGACACGAGCGCGATCGACGTCAGCCTCGGCACCGAGCAGGTCGACCGCATCCAGCAAGGCCAGTTCGAGGATATGCCCGAGCTCCAACAGCGAGCCAACGACGCGACCGGCGCTGTCGCGTCGAGAGCCGAGACCCACGACATCGACGTGACCGAGGCGGTCGTCGCCGGACAACCCCACAAACAGATCAACAGCTACGCGACGGACAACGATGTCGACCTGATCGTCATGGGATCGGCGGGCCGCAGCGGCGTCCGACGGGCCCTGCTCGGTAGCGTCGCCGAACGGACGCTGCGCTCGACACAGATTCCGGTGTTGGTCGTCGATAGACAGGACTGACTCGACAGCGGTTCGCCACGTTCGTTTTCGTCGTTCTCACCGATCGTCCGTCGCTACCTCGAGGCTCGTGACGAACCCGAAGTACGCGACGATTCCTGCGAGCATGAGCATGTAGTACGCCCAGGTCGGTCCCTCGAGGACGCGAAAGATGATCTCGACCATCGTCACCCAGCCGATGGCAAAGACCAGATCGACGAAGATCCCCCATCGCTGTTCGCGTGCGTCCTCGAGCCACTCGCCGATGTTCGTCATCGGACGGAGGGTTCCGTCGGCGCGTCGAAAAGTCTGCCGCTGTCGGTCCAGTGACTCTTACTGGCAAAGCGAAACCCCCTAACCTCGTCCGGGACTGAACTGCGGTATGAACGAGACAGCCGAGGTCGCCGTTCTCCGGCTCGGTCACCGCCCCGGCCGGGACGAGCGGATGACGACCCACGTCGGGCTGACGGCGCGTGCGCTCGGGGCCGACCGCGTCTGGATCCCCGACAACGCCGGCCAGTCCCTCGAGACCGTCGCCGACATCACCGACCGGTTCGGCGGCCCCTTCGAGGCCGAACTGACCGATTCGCCACAGGCGCTGATCCGGAACTGGGAGGGGCGAGTCGTCCATCTCACGATGTACGGTGAGCGGATCCAGGACGTCGAGGACAAGATCCGTTCGGCCCGGGAGGACGACGGGGAGCCGCTGTTGGTTGTCGTCGGCTCCGAGAAGGTTCCCTTCGACGTCTACGAGGCGGCCGACTGGAACGTCGGCGTCACCAACCAGCCCCACTCCGAGGTAGCGGGGCTTGCGGTGTTTCTCGACCGGCTGTTCGAGGGTCGCGAACTCGACCGCGAGTGGGTCGACGCCGACCGCGAAGTGATCCCGATGGAGACGGGCAAGCGCGTCGAACCCGTCGAAGAATAGAGCAGCCCTGTCCCCCAGAGGATCGTCAGTACGGAGCCCGAGTAACCAGCCACAAGCCTTCCGCGAGTCATCTACACGACCGGTATATTCACGGAACGGTGTATGTAAGCATCCATAGGGACGTTCCTCGTTCCGATCACCCCCATATCTTTTACCCCCTTCGGAAAGTTGTTGATAGACAACATGAATCGACGACACGTTCTCGGCAGTGTCGGTATCGGCATTCTCGGCGCGGGGTGTACGGGAAGTGTGGTATCTTCCTGTCCTGACCCGGATATAGACGAGGAGTTGGCTTACGAAGCACGCAACGCCGAGCAATTCACAGATGGAGAGGAGACAATACTGGTTACGTCTCCCGACGACGTTGGGCGGTTCAACGAGCGACTAATGGATATTCAGGATGAGGGGTGGGTTCGGGAAACCGACTTCCGAACCGAATTCGTTCTCGGAATTCAGGCCACGACATCCAGCGAATCGTCGGAGATCGAATCTCTTGGTGTCGAACGGGTGGACTCGAGCGAGGTTCGCGCGTACACCTGCATCGAGAACCGGGGTCGAACCGACGACGCCGCACCGCATCCGATTCTCCTTCGTGTTGTTCACGACGGCACCGTACCAGAGGATGTGTCCGCCATTCACTGGGAAGACGGCGACGAGCGGACGATCGAGTAGCGACGAGCGCCCAATCTTCGGTCGGGGTACGACGAGTGAGCAGACGCGGATCGAGAAGTGATTTTTTGATGGAGGTGGTCGCTGCGACGGCGGAGCGCTCGAGGACCGCTAAATGATCCCGCTGCCCCATAGAATCGTCAGTACGGAGCCGAGAATCCCGAGCAGTCCCGCGATGAGTCCCTTCCGCGAATCGTCCATACCGTCGCGTGAGACCGCAGTGGTATATGCTTTGTCTCTGTTGGTGTGGGGGGTGAATTTATCTCTGGATTCGGTGCATGAAGCGACGTCTCGCGAGGACGGGGCACCTATCGCCGGAGCGAGCCCAAGAGTCTCAGCGGTCGAAGCAGGCGGCCACCGACCGCCCGAACGACCGATCGAGTCATCGCCGTCGTCCCGGTCTCGGACTCGTCGAGGACGTAGCCCGTCCCGACCCGCTCGATCGGCCCCGAGTCGCCGACGGTCTCGAGGACGCGTTCGAAGTCCTCGTTGGGCAGCCCCGTTCGATCCTGCAGTTCCGCGCGCGACAGTGGGCGGTCGGCCTCGCGAAGCTCCCGGAGGACTGCCCAGCCGTGGGCCGAGACCAGGTAGTACTCCGCCTCCGAAATATCCTCGTCGGGTTCGCTCGAGCGGTCGATCCCGAGACGAAGGTCGTACAGCGAGTCAAGACAGAGCCACGCGGCGACGGCGGCGAGGACGCCGAAGACGACGGCGCCGTCACCGATCGCGAGGGACGCGAACACGAGGACGCCGACTGCGCCGAGAACGGCCCCCGCGATGGCGTCCGGATACCCGCGTGCGGTACAGACGGCCCTGAGCGCGGCGATCCCGACGAGCCCTGCTGGAATCGCGATCACCGTCCCCGCAGAGAGATCCGCCAGAACGGCGAAAACGGCGAGGACGGCCGTGACTCCGAGGATCGCTCCCGGGTCGAGCTCGTCGCCCATCGCCGCTCGAAACGACGTCATCGGTCGGTCGTACGTCATATCAACCCATATACCTTTGTGAGTCGCCGGGATTCGAACCGGAGCCGTCGGCTCGGTACGGCGTCGCTCAAAAGACTTAATGGGCCGATCGCGCTACGTGTAGGCAATGGCTTTTGAGGACCTGCTCGAGGATCCGGTCATCCAGAAGTACTTGCACGAGCTGGTCGGTCCCACGGGGATGCCCGTCGCGGCGGCGCCGCCGGACGGGGAAGTGACCGACGAGGAGCTCGCCGAGGAGCTGGATCTCGAGTTGAACGACGTCCGGCGCGCGCTGTTTATTCTCTACGAGAACGACCTCGCCAGCTACCGCCGGCTGCGCGACGAGGACTCGGGCTGGCTGACCTACCTCTGGACCTTCGAGTACGACAACATCCCCGAGAACCTCGAAGAGGAGATGTACCGGCTCCACGACGCCTTAGAGGACCGACGCGAGTACGAGCGCAACCACGAGTTCTACCTCTGTGAGATCTGCTCGATCCGCTTCGAGTTCGGCGAGGCGATGGACTTCGGATTCGAGTGTCCCGAGTGTGGCTCGCCCGTCGAATCGATGGACAACGACCGCCTGGTCGACGCGATGGACGACCGCCTCGACGCCCTCGAGGACGAACTGAACATCGACGCGGACGCCTGATGGTCACACTCGCAACCAAACTCTACGTCGAAGGCGACGCCCGCGAGCGGTCGCTGGACTCGCTTCGCTCGCTGATCGGCAACGAGATCGGCGAACTCGACGTTGCGTTCGAGCTGACGGTCCGGGACGACGACTTCCCCGAAGTCGACCTCGAGGGCGAAGACGCCGTCGTCGCGGGCAACGTCCTCCGCGAGGAGTTCGGCGAGATCGTCCCCGAGCTCGAAGCCGGCGAGACCTACGTCGGGACGCTCGACTCCTGGAGCGACGAGGGGTTCGTCCTCGACGCGGGCCGTCCGGTCGAGATTCCGGCCGACGAAATCGGGCTCGGCCCCGGCTCGCCGACCCAGATCCGCGATCGCTACGGCCTCGTCCAGCACCTGCCGATGCGGTTCGTCTACCGCGAGGACGACCCCTCCCGACTGGCCGACGAGGAGCGCGATCGCCTCTACGAGTGGACCCGCAGTGACGGCCGGCTCAACGTCAACAGCGCCACCCGAGCCGAGGTTCGGGCGACGCTCAACCGCGCGGGCCACGCCCAGGACTACGTCACCGTTGAGCGTCTCGGCCTGCTCGAACAGAGCGTGATCTGTACCGAAGGAACCGATCCACCGGGGCTGCTCGCGAGCGTCGGCGAGTACCTCCCGGCGGAGCTGCGGTGTGTCGTTCCCTAGCATGAACCGACGGCTCGCTCTCGCGGTGATCGCGGTCGCGTTGCTCGCGACGACGGCCGGCTGTTCGGCGATCTTCGGCGGCATCTCCGACGAGGAGCTCGACCGCGAACAGGAGTACGACGACCTACAGGACAGCGACGCCGACGTCGCCGTCGACATCGAGGGCGGCTCCATCATCACCAGCGGCGAGTTCCGCGCGGTCTATGACCTCAACGAGACCGAGGAGCTGTCGCTGTACCGCTCGAGTTTCTACACCGAGGACGCACTCGACATCCACAGCGTCCGCTACTGGTATCCGAACGGAACCGAGGTAACCGGCTCCGACCTCGCGATCGACCAGGGTCGCTCGAGCACCGAGGTCGAAGTGCCGGACGGCAACGGCACCCTCGCCTTCTCGGGTAGCGCCGGAGGCCGAACCTTCCAGCTGCCGGCCTACGTCTCCGGCTCCTACGAGGTGACGTTGCCCGAGGACTACCGAACCTCGAACTTCCTGTTCGGCGACGTCAACCCCGGCGGCTACGAGCGGGAGGTGATCGACAACCGCGAGCAGCTGGTCTGGGACGACGTCGACAGCACGATCTCGCTGCGGTACTACCAGACCAGGGATATACCGCTGTTTGCCGGGCTCGTCGGCACCGTCGTCCTGCTTGGCGGTGGCGCGATGGCCTACTACTACCGGAAGGTCAAGAAGTTAAAGGAGCAACGCGAGGAGATGGGTCTCGACGTCGAGATCGAGGACGACTCCGACGACGGCCCGCCGCCGGGAATGAAGTAGTCCGGCGTCGCCCTCGGCCGAACCACCGCCCACACCCGCGGTCCTTCACCGTCCGTTTTTCGTCCGTCAGTTCGCGATCGAGACCGTCGTGACCGTCAGTCGCAGGCGGTCCGCCTCGCAGTCCTCTAGATCGGCCGCGGCGGTCCGCCACGCCCGCTCGTAGTCGGTCTCGACGACCGTCATCGACACGGCGTCCTCGACCGCGTAGCTCTCGACGGTTCGGTCCTCGACCCGAGCCGTTACCACCGCTTGCCCGCCCGTCCGGACCGTCGGGTCGGCCGACTCGACCTGGACCAGCGAGACCGTCGCGGTCCCGCCGCGACAGCTCACGGGCGGTCGCGTTCGGAACCGACTGGTTTCCTCGTCGGCTCGAACCACCGCACCGCCGTCGTAGGCGACCGTCTCGTCTCCCGACCGGTAGGCGACCGCTCCCAGCTCGATCGGATCGCCGACGGGATCACCGTCGACCACGAGGCCGAGCTCGGTCCCCCCGCCGACGGTCAGGCTGCCGTCGCCGAGCGGGACGACGCCGCTTCGGCGCTCGAGGCCGGGGTTCCGGGCGAGATCCTCGAGCTCGGCCGCGAGGCTCGTCACGCCCCGTTCGGCCGTTCGGAGCTGCTCGGCCTCCCGGTGGTCGTCGACGATCCCCAGCCCCGCGACCGAGAGGACGGCGACCGATCCGAAAACGAGCCCAAAGACGAGCACGAACGAGAGCAGTTCCGAGACGGCCCTGTCGTCGGCTCCGGACCGCCCCGACCGATCCCGGTTCCGGATCACGCCTCGCTCACCTCGAGTGCGAGCCGTCCGTCCGCGGCGACGACCTCGAGGGGACCACCCGGGACGGTTCCCGTCTCGAGGACGGCCTCGGTTCGGATCGGGACGACGACCGCGTCCTCGAAGCCGTGTGCCGTCAGCCGGAGACAGCCCGTCTCGCCCGGGCGCCCGTCACACTCCTGCCGGAGTTCGACGTCGTACCCCGTCTCCACGACCGTCCGTGGCGCGTCGACGCGGACGACGGCTGCGTCTCCGTCGCCGGCGACACGATCCGCGGCCTCGATCTCGCCGGCCAGCTCCTGTCCGACCGTCTCGAGCGAGCGCTCGGCGGCCCGTTCAGTTTCGGCCTCGAGCACGGCTCCGGCGCCCGCCAGCAGCGTCGCGAGCAGCGCCGCCGAGATCCCGAGCGCGAGGACGTACGTAATCGTCATCGAGACGCCCCGCTCCGCGCCGTGGCCGTCGATCACGGTCCGCCCTCCGGACAGCCCGCCTCGATCGATCGCGTTCGCTCGGCGTGCCGATCGGGGGCGTCGCTCGTCACCCGAACGGTCGCGCGATCGACCGCGGCGGTTCCGTCGCCGCCGCGCTCGAGGACGACGTCCTCGAGCTCGATCGTCGTCGCCGTCGATCGAACGGCGCCGTAGCCGGCCGCGAACGCCTCGAGATCCGTCTCGACGGTCCGCTCGAGCGTTTCGGGATCGGTCGTCGCCGATCGCTCGTTCGCACGTACGAGCAGACAGCCGATCCCGCGCTCGAGTTCGGCCTCGACGACCGCGTCCGGACCCGTCCCGGGCGAGGACGCGGTTCCGATCGTCCCGACGGCGGCGACGAACCCGAGCACGACGATCGCGAGCGCGACGGCCCCGAGGACGAGGAGCTGTCCGCGGTCGCGGGGCGTTCGCTTACGTCCGATCGGATCTACCATACGGTAACCCGCACCTCCACGACGGCGTAGACAGCGCCGTCCTCAGCGGTCGGCGTGATCGGGTACCCACGGGTCTCGTGGGCCGTCTCGAGGTCGATCGGATCGCCCGCGGTCAGGCGGTCGTCCGCGAACAGCGTCACCGCGTAGCTCGCGGTGACGGCCTCGGTCGACGGCGACTCCTGATCGACGAGCACCGTCGAGTCCTCGTCGCCTCGAGTGACGAGCTCGACGTTGTAGCTCCGGTCGCGCTCGGCGAACCGCGCCTGCAGGATCTCTCCGAGGACGGACTGCTCCGCGAAGGCGTCGACCCCGTAGGTCCGCTCGTCGCCGTCTCCCGCGGGCGGACGGTCGGTGCCGTAGAACGCGCTTTCGTTCGGCTCGGCGCTCCCGTTCCACGCCGTCGCGTCGCCGTGCCAGTTCCGTACCGTCGCCGAGAGCCCGTCGTCGCCGGCGACGACCAGCGCGTCCCGGGTCTCCTGCTGGAGCTGGGACTGGGTCTGGGATCCCCGGTCGTCGATCCCGTGGGGTGTGACCGCCGCCGACTGGGCCGCGATCAACAGCGCCGTCAGCAGGATCGTCGCGGCGACCGCCCCCTCGAGGGCATACGCCTGGCCCCTGTCGGGTCGGGTCACGTCCGGGTCACCTCCACGACGAGCCGATAGGCCGGATCGTCTGCACTGTCCTCGAGTTCGATCGACGAATCGAGCGAGACGATTCGGGCTGCGCTCGCCGCGGGTCGGCCGTCGCGGTCGGCCGGTTCCGTCGCGAGTTCGAACCCGCCGTCGGCGAGCTCGAGCTCCCCTCCGTCGAGTCGCTCGAGGCGGACGTCGACGCCGTCGTCCGCGATACCAGAGGGTCGGTCGCGGTCGCCTCCCTCGGTGCCGACGGCGGCGACGAACCGCTCGCCGTCGAGCTCGCCGTGGGTCGCAAACTCCGCGACGAGCCGATCAGCGATCCGTTCGGCCCGCTCGCGCTCGGCCTCGGCAGCGTCCGACGGCGCCGCGAGCGTTGGGAGCGCGGCAAAGACGAGCGCGACCGCGAGCAGGAAGATACTGATCCCGACCGCGAAGTCCTGGGCCGTCTGTCCGCGATCGGTCGCCCGGAAGTCGCCAGCCACGCTAGCTCACCACCGTCCAGCCGACGAGCGCCACCGTAGCCAGCCCGATCGCGTACTTCAGCCCGCTCGCGAGAGCGCCGTTCCGGACGTAGCCACAGAGCATCCCCGAGACGACCGCCTGCAGCGTCACCGCGTGGAACAACAGCAAGCCGAGGACGTCCGTCCGAACCCCGCCGTCGGCAGCCGGGCCGGCGCTCCCGCCCGTCGCTCCGAGCTCACCGACGCCGGACCCGGCCATCGAGTCGAGGAACCGCGCCTCGAGGATCGCGATCACGGCGAACACCGTCAGGAACGTCATGACGATGACCACGACCTGCATCCGGGTGCGGGAGCGACGTTCGCGCTCGAGTTCGTCGTGGATCTCGCTCGTCCGGGCGGCCGTCCGCAGGACGGGCGCAATCCGGTTCGACGCCGCCTGGCTCTCCGCGATCAGCCGCGTCGTCCTCGCCAGGAGGGGCAGCCGGTAGGCGTTGGCGAACTCGACGAGCGCCCGTTTCAGGGTCGTTCCGTAGTCGACCTTCCGTCGGATCCGCGCGAACTCGCGGCTCAGTTTCCCGGTGCCGGTCTCGGCGACCGACTCGATCGACTCGAGCAGCGTCAGCCCCGTCTCGTTCGCACTCGAGAGTTTCCACAGCTCCTCCGAGAGCGTCTCGCGAACGGCGACGCGGTGACGACGGTTCCACTCGTGGGCGACCGCGAGCGGTCCGCCGACGACGTACAGCGGGAGGTAGGCGTAGAGGACGGTTCCGGAAAGTGGTCGCTCGACCAGTCCGCTCCAGGTCGTCGGTGCGGCTCCGCTCGCGACCGCGACCCCGAGGACGGCAAGCGACGCGGGAACGGTAAGCGCGAGGGTGTAGCGGGGGTTGTCCCGGAAGAAGACGTGGGGTCGACGAAGCGCCGTCGCGATCCGGTGACACCGCTCGCGGAACGCGATTCGATCGAAGACGGCGTCCTCGCGCTCGCAGCGCTCGAGGACGTCCGGCTCGAACGCCCGCCCTCCGTCCTCGTTGCGGGCCCGCCCGTCGCCGGTATCGAGCGCGAGCGTCCCGTCCCCGGGATCGTCGTGAGTGACCGTCGAGATCAGAACGAGGAAGGCGATTCCGATCAGCGGCACCAGCCCGTAGACGGTCAGGTACAACACGCCGTCCGGAACGGCGGCGTTCGGCAACAGCTGCATGACGACCGTGACGATGAGCAACAACAGCGGGAACAGCGAGAGGGTCATGTACAGCTCTCCGAACAGTTCGAGCGTCTCGAGGGTGCGTTTCTGCTCGGCGTTCGCGGCTCGCTCGAGTTTCGTCCGTTTCTCCTCGAGGAACCGCTCGACGTCGCCGCCGCTGTCGACGACCGAGAGCAGATCTGTCAGGAACTTCGAGAGGTCGTCGCTGGGTGTCTCCCGGGCTCGGCGGCGGATCGCGGTCCGGTAGTCGCCGTCGGCGTACGTCGCCTCCCGGTGGATCGTCCGGAACTCCCGGGCGACCTCGCCGTAGGCGTCCTCGGCTCGCGCCGTCGCCGCGACGATCTCAAGACGGTTCAGCCCGCCGACTGACAGCGCATACATAAACGAGACCGTGTCGGGAAGCAACATGTTGATCTCCCGTCTGCGGGCCCCGGCTCGCATGTAGGGGCGGCCTACCACCGTCCCGAACCCGGCCAGAAACCCGATCGAGCCGAACGCGAGACCGGTTGCGGCGACGAGCGACGGAACCTTGAGCGTCTCGACGACCCCGACGACGGTTCGGTTCGGAAGCGGGACGCCGACTACCTCGCCGACGTCGACGAACCCGGTCCCGAACAGCCCGTAGCCGACGACGACGCCAAGTGCTGCCAGCCAGAGGCCGGCGACGACGCCGATCCCGACCGCTCGCGAGAGATATCGCTCGACGGGAACGGCGATCCGGGCCTTGGTGAGCGTTCGTTCGAGGCGGGCGACGAACCGGCCATCCTCGGCGAGTCCCTGCGCGTACAGCGGGGAGAGCCGGTCGCCGATCCGAACGCAGAGCGAGCCGGTTCCGGGAAGCGACTCGCCGTCGTGACTCATTCGGCTGCCTCGCTTCGATACCGGTCGAAAAGCGACTCCTCGGCCCGATCGAGTACCGTCGCCGCTGTGCGTGCCGTCTTCGCCGACGGCTCCGGGCGGGTAACGCGCTCTTCGATCGCCGGATCGACGTCGATCGAGACGCTCTCGAGTCCTCGGAGCGCGGGAAGCCGCGCCTCCAGCTCGCCGTCGGCGATCGCCGCGAGGATCGTTTCCGGCTCGTTCATGTACGCCTGGAGGGTCGCGGCGACGTCGGCGTAGCCGTCGATCCCGTTCGCGACGAGGGCGGCGAGGACGGCCCGGCGCTCGAACAGCTCCTGTTCGAGGCGACGCTCGCTCCAGCCGCGGTCGAACGCGATCTCCTCGAGAACGTTCGAGGCGCCGACCCGTCGGAAGTCGTCGCTTTCGGCCTCCCAGCGGTAGACGTCTTCGACGTTGATCTCGTCGCGCTCGGAGTCGTAGCGGTTGATCTCGGTCAGCGCCCGGTTCCGCCGGACCGTCGCCCCGTCGACGCGGGTCTGGGTCTGGACCGCGACCAGGTCAAGCGCCGGGAACATCGTCTTCGAGACGTCGATCGGCGCCGTTGTGAACCGCTTGAGCACCTCGTCGACGGAGTCGGCGTGGAAGGTCGTGTGGGTGGTGTGGCCCGTCGACATCACCTGGAACAGGGTCCGACCCTCCTCGCCGCGGACCTCCCCCATCACGATGTGGTCGGGACGTTGCCGGAGCGTCGCCTCGAGCAGGTCGAACTCGTCGACCGCGTCCGCGCCGTCGTCGGCGAACGAGGGGCGGGTCACGCTCGCGATCCAGTTGCGCTGGGGCAGCTCGAGCTCGCGGGTGTCCTCGATCGAGACGACCTTCGTGCTTGCGGGGATAAACAGCGAGACGGCGTTCAGGCTCGTCGTCTTCCCCGAGGCCGTCCCGCCGGCGAACAGCAGGCTCTTGCGGTTCTCGATCGCGAGCCAGAGCAGCGCCATCTGCTCGAGTGAGAAGGTGTGCCAGTTGACGAGGTCGATCGGCGTGTACGGAACGTCCGTGAACTGGCGGATCGTGTAGTTGCTGCCGTGATCAGAGACCTCCCGACCGAGGGTCAGCTGGGCCCGGGATCCGTCGGGCAGCGTCGCGTCGACCTGCGGTCGGCGCTTGCTGATCCCCGCGCCCGAGCGCTGGGCGAGCGAGACGACGAACTCGTCGAGCTCGTCCGTGCCGTGTCGAACGTTCGTAACGAGCTGTTCGTACTCGGTGTGGTAGACGAACACCGGCGACTCGTAGCCGTCACAGGAGATGTCCTCTACCGCGTCGTCGCGGGTGATTCCGTCGATCCGCTCGTAGCCGACGAAATCCCGAGTCAGGTAGTACCGCAGCTTCGCGACCTGGCGGTCGCTCAGCGCCGCCGAACCGGCGGCGAGGACGGTCCGGCCGGAACCGGCGTCGACATCGGTGCCGGCGTCTTCAGGTTCGATGTCGTTTCCACCGCCGCCGACGGCCCCGAGCGCGCTCGCTACCCGCGCGACCAGTCCGACGGGGTCAGTCGTCGACTTCCCGACGAGTCCGTACCGCTCGAGCAGGTCCTCGAGTTCGGACTCGACGACCCGTCGTCGACCGTGCTCGCCGTTCTCGGAGGTTTCATCGTCGGCGTAGGCAATCGACGTTCGCAGCCGCTCGGCCAGCACCGTCCGGAGCTCGCGCTCGGTCGGCGTCAGGAACGGCTCGACCAGGTAGTACTTCCGTTCGTTCTCCCGTTCGGAGCGAAAGACGACGACGAAGGCGAAGGGCTCGTTCACCCAGTAGCGGTCGAGCTCTCGAAGGTGTGGCTTCTCCGCGTCGGGAACCGCCCGCTCGAGATCGGCGCGGTTCGCGACCGTCGGTGTCCCGTCGGCCCGCGTAAAGAAGGCGTCCTCGTCGAATCCCTTCCGAACGGAGACGGTTCGGTCCTCGGCGATCGACGCGACCTCCAGCCCGCTTCGGGCACCGGCCGCGAGTCGGTCCCCGAGGACGGCGTCCCCTGACTCGTCGCTCGGACGCCGACGCCGCCCGGTCGTTCCGGTGTCGTCGGTGTACATTGCCCATGCCTGGTCGTCCGATGGTACAAAAACTCGAGGCCGACGGTCACCGATCCCGGTCGGGCCTGTCGCGAGGAAAGAACTACCCGGTTCGGCCGTCCTGCTACGAGACGATGCAGGATCCCTTCGACCTCTCGGATCGAGTCGCGCTGGTAACTGGCGGCGGCCGCGGCATCGGCCGGGCGATCGCGCTTGGGCTCGCAAACGCCGGCGCCGCGGTCGCTCCGTCGGCCCGATCGACCGACGAGATCGAGACCGTCGCCGACGAAATCCGCTCGGCGGGCGGTGACGCGGTCGCCGTTCCGGCCGACGTCACCGATCCCGACGCCGTCGCGGCCGCGATCGAGCGCGCCGAGGACGCGCTCGGTCCCGTCGACGTCGTCGTCAACAACGCCGGCATCAACCCCGACGGTGCGCTCGGTCGTCCCGAGGACGTCCCGGGCGAGGAGCTCGACCGCGTCCTCGAGGTCAACCTGCACGGTGCCTACGAGGTCACGCGCGCGGCCGCCGAGTCGCTTCACGAGACCGGCGGAGCCGTCGTCAACGTTGCCAGCGTCGGGGGGCTTGTCGGCCTCCCCCGTCAGCACCCCTACGTCGCCTCGAAACACGGGCTGGTCGGACTCACGCGGAGCCTCTCGCTGGACTGGGCGCCCGAGGTTCGGGTCAACGCGGTCGCGCCGGGGTACGTCTCGACGGAACTGACCGCGGATCTCGAGGCCGATCCGGAGCTTCGGGACTCGATCCTCGAGCGAACTCCCCTCGAGCGGTTCGCGGAACCTGCCGAGATCGCCGGTCCGGTCGTCTTTCTCGCGAGCGACGCCGCGAGCTACGTCACCGGCGAGGTCCTTGCCGCCGACGGCGGGTGGACGGCCAGGTGAGCGCGTCCCGGGTCTGGTACGGTCGTCAAACCGTCGTTCGTTCGAGCGACGCGATTCCCGCACTTGTCGGCGAGCGAGTAGATAACAAAGTAGTGCTGTAGAGAGTAGAATAAAACGGATGTGGGGTAACGAGAAGGATTTCTTTATCGACGTAAATGGTGTGGACGACGTCGCGGGTTCGAGAGCCGGGGCGCGCCGAGCCGTGGTTCCTCGGGGCAGCTGTTTCGGTTCGCGTCGGCTCGCCGTAGGAGGGGAGTGTGCCCCCGGAGTGTCGTTGCTCGAGACGAGGAGTGGCGTGGTCGAATCCCGTGCCCGTTCGCTCGTCGTGCAGAACGGGCGTGGCGGGATTCGAACCCACGATCAGAAGGTTAGGAACCTTCTGCCCTCTCCGCTAGGCCACACGCCCCGTCGAGAAAAGCGCTAGTTCGGTTCCGTGTCGGCCTCGGTCTCGTCTTCGGAGGTAACCGGCTCCGTGTCGACGAACTCGTCGTCGGTGTCGCCAAAGTCCTCGTCGCCGAACTCGTCGTCGCCGTCGAAGTCGGCGTCCTCGTCGAACCCCTCACGCATTTCCTCGAGTTCCGTTTCGACCTTTTCACGCCCCTTCTGGAATTCGCCCATCGCCTCGCCAGTCGACCGCGCCAGTTTCGGGATCTTGTTCGCCCCGAAGAGCAAGATGGCGATGAAAAGGATGATCAGTAGTTCCGGACCCCCTGGAATAGGGGCAAACAGCGGTGCGATTTCTACCATCTCTATCCGTGGCTTACGGGCTGGCAATTATAACCTTTTTGGACCGGACGGTAAATCGCCACTCCTGGCGGCTAGAGCGGCCAAACGCCTGCCAGGGACGGCAGAAAGCCCCGACTCGACCGTCTCGAAGACACTCATGCCAGCCGATAGCTCTGGCCAGGTGGATCCACAAAACGTACTCGCCTCGCCTCGATTCGTACTTCGAATCCGTGTTCATTGTACTGTCGTCGTCGGGTTCCAACCGATCCGTTGCGTTCGCCAACAAGTATATATGTAAGAATTACTGATAGTAAGGTAAGATTATGGTAGCGGGGACGATCGTCGACGGTTCGCGAACGCACGAGGCCCGATCCAGGGTACCGGAGACGAGGAACCGGGACGGTGATCGACGTGGGTAAGTCGATCGTCCTCGAGTGGACGCCGCTGAACGCGTGCCGCCGCCGACTCGTCTTCGAGCCCCGGGATCTCGGCGGCTGGACCCGAACCGAAGCGGAGCGACGGGACGACGAGTGGCAGATCGTCGATCAGGAGATCGTCACCCACGTCGAACTGGATAGTTCGGGACCCGACGACACCTCGGGCATAACGACCTATCGCGGTCCCTAGCGGAACGTTCGCATCTCGTCGCTTCGATCCGTCGCCGAACGATCTCGTGTTCCGGGAGCGAAACTGTCTTTCCGGTCTGGGCGTAAGTCGGGGGCGATGGTAGATACCGGAGACGCTGCACCCGACTTTACCGCACCGCTCGCGAACGGGGATGTCGACTCCTTTACGCTCTCTGAGCGCCTCGAGGACGAGGCGCCGATCGTCCTCGCGTTCTTCCCCGGCGCGTTCACGGGCGTCTGCACCGACGAGATGTGTACGTTTCAGGACCGTCTCTCGGCGTTCGACGACGTCGACGCGACGGTGTACGGCGTCAGCCGTGACACCCCGTTCGCCCAGAACGAGTTCCGCGAGCAAAACGACCTCGAGTTCGGCCTCATCAGCGACCTGAACAAGGAGATCATCGCCGACTACGGCGTCGAGATGGACTTCGACGACATGGGCGTCTACGGCGTCGCCAAACGCTCCGTGTTCGTCGTCGACGCCGACGGCGAGATCACCTACGCGTGGGTCAGCGACGATCCCGGCGTCGAACCCGAGTACGCCGAGGTCGAGGACGCCGCTGCCGACGCGGCCTGAGGGGGTCTGTTAGAAGTCAGTTCCGGACCGTCCCGCAGTCGCTTCGGGAACCAGTGCTCCCGAAGCGTACGAGCACCCGCAGTCCTTTTTAAGCCGGATCGCCTCGTCCGGATATGAGCGACTCTTCGACCGACGAGCAGGCGGGCCGTCTCTACGTTCCCACTGCGGATCATCACTTCCCCGACGAAAAGGTCAACCGCGTCCTCGAGTTTATCAAGGAAGACGAGGAGATCCAGACCTACCTCGAGGCACAGAACATCAACGCCGTCGACCGAATGCGGTACAACGACCACGGCGAGAAACACATCGAGATCGTCCGTAACCGCGCGCTTTGTCTGTACGATCTGTTGAAGGCGGGTGACGTCGAGTTCAACGGTGCCGCCGAGCAGGGTCTCGAGGAGGCCGACGAGGCGGTGATCGTCGCGCTCGCGGCGACGCTTCACGACGTCGGCCACGTCGTTCACCGCGACCAGCACGCCTACTACTCGATCCCGCTCGCCGCGGACATCCTGGAGCGGGTACTGCCGGAGTTCTACGACGTCGCCGAGACCGTCCGGATGAAGGGGGAAGTGCTTCACGCGATCCTCTGTCACCACACCGCCGAGACCCCCCTGACCACCGAGGCCGGCGTCATCCGCGTCGCCGACGCGCTAGATATGGAACGGGGTCGCTCCCGTATCCCCTACGAGCAGGGCGGTCGCGGCATCAACACGCTCTCGAGCCAGGCGATCAGTCACGTCTCCCTACAGGAGGGCGACTCCCGCCCGGTGATGGTCGAGATCGCGATGACCAACGCCGCGGGCGTCTACCAGGTCGACAACCTGCTGAAGGCGAAGCTCCGGGATTCGGGGCTCGAGGACGAGATCCGGATCGTCGCCGTCAACACGAACGAGAACCACGAACAGCTGGTCGAACGGATCGAGTTGTAGCGGGTCAGGCCAGCCGGTAGCGGCCCTCGACCCGTTCGACGTGCTCGCGCTCGCGAAGCGTCCGTGCGACCGAGAGGAAGGTCCCTTTCTCGATGCCGAGCGCCGTACAGATCTCGTCGGCGCTCGCGTTCGGCCACTCCCGCAGGTAGAGGTAGATCAGCTTCGCCTGTGCCGAGTCGAACTCCTCGGGGATCGAAACCGTCGGTCGCGAGTCGAGTTGCATACTCGTCCGTCCGGGGTTCGACGATATTAAAATTGAGTATCGTCGATCGTCGAAAAACGGGACGATCCACGAGCGAGTCAGGATCCTTTTACTGTCGCCGTTCGTCCCGGGCGGTATGAATATTCAGCTCATCGTCCTCGGTCTGCTGACCGGTACGCTCACCGGGGCCTTCTTCGCACTCGTCGACGTTCCGATCCCCGCACCGCCCGAACTGCCGGGCCTAATGGGGATCGTCGGTATTTACTTCGGCTACAAACTGGTCGAGGTTTCGGGTGTGAGTCTGAACGTCCTCGAATCGATCGGACTCTAACGTCGACTGTCGAACCCGGTATCGTCAGGGAGCGACATCCAGCCCGGCGGCGAACTCCCGGGCCCGCTCGCGGATCGCTCCGGCGTCGGCGACGAGGACGTCGCCGTCGCGCTGGAGGACCTCGCCGTCGACCATCGTGAAGGTTACGTCGTCGCCGTGTGCGGCGAAGGTGAGGTGTGAGAGGACGTCGTGGATCGGCGTCGCGCGCGTCAGCTCGGTCTCGAGGCCGATCACGTCGGCCTTCCATCCCTCACGGAGCTTCCCGACCCGTTCGAAGCCGGCGGCTTCGGCGCCGTTTACCGTCGCCATCTCGAAGACCGTCCGTGCGGGCAGGGCCTGGGGTTCGAGCCGATCGACCTTCTGTAAGAGCGAGGCCTGACGCATCTCGGTGAACGGGTCGAGCGCGTTGTTACACGGCGGCCCGTCGTTGCCCAGCGCGACGTTGATCCCGCGATCCAGGTAGTCGAGCACCGGCGCGACGCCGCTGGCGAGTTTCATGTTCGAGGACGGACAGTAGGTGACGTTGGTACCGGTCTCGGCGAGCACCTCTCGCTCGCTCTCGTCGGTCCAGACGCAGTGGGCGAGCACGACGTCCTCGCCGGTGAGGCCGACCTCGTCGAGCCAGTGGACGTTCCGGCGACCGGTTTCGTTCTCGACGGTCTCGATCTCGCCGCGGTTCTCGCTGGCGTGGGTGTGGATCCGGACGCCGTCGTAGGCGTCCGCGAGCTCTCGACTCCCTCGGAGACAGGACTCGGTACAGCTCACCGCAAACCGGGGAGTGACGGCGTACTGGATCCGCCCGTCCGCCGCGCCGTGGTAGCGCTCGATCAGCCGCTCGCTCTCGGCCAGGGCGTCGTCGGTGTCCTCGAGCAGCCCCGGTGGGGACTCCTTGTCCATCAGTACCTTCCCGAGCCGACCGCGGACGCCGAGTTCGCGGGCGGCCTCGAAGGCCTCCTCGGCGTGGGCGACCGAGAGGTGGTCGATACAGCTCGTCGTCCCGCTCTCGATCAGCTCGAGATACCCCAGCTCGGCGGCGGCGCGCATCTCCGTCGCCGAGAGCTCGGCCTCCATCGGCAACACGTACTCGAAGAGCCAGTCCAGCAACTCGGTGTCGTCGGCGATCCCGCGTCCGAGACTCTGGACCGAGTGGACGTGTGCACCGACCGTGCCGGGCATGAGCACGTCACACGAGTGGCGCTTGTGGTCCGGGTACGTCTCGAGACAGTCCGACCGCTCTCCGACGGCGACGATTTCGTCGTCCTCGACGACGACCGCACCGTCCTCGATCACGGTGTCGGCGTCGGCGACGACGGTTCCCGTCAGCAACATTTCCGCTCTCGGTAGTTCGCCCAGCGGCTTATCGTTGTGGATCTATGCGCTCAGGAGCGAAGCTTCATCGACGCCACCGACAGCCCCCACCCGAAGCAGATCAGCAGCGCGAACGTAAGGTAGCCGACGCCGAGAGGTAAAACGAGCACCGGCAGCGAGTCGGCGAACAGGTAGCCCGCCAGAATCAACGCCGGCACGAGAACGAGGTTGATACGGACGAATCGCTCGATTCCCATGTGTTCGAGCTCAGTGGGCCCGAACGGATAGCGCTGCTGGTTTTTGCGCGATCGACACCGGCGGTCAGTAGCTGCGCACCTTCGGCTCGTAGGTCTTCTCCTGACCCTCGAGGATGACGGGCCGATAGAAGATGTTCGGCTCGCCGTCGTCCCACGAGATCAGCGTGTGCTTGAGCCACTCGTCGTCGTCGCGCTGTTGGTTCTCCTGGCGCCAGTGAGCGCCGCGGAACTCGTTGCGCACCAGGGCACCCAGCGCGATCGTCTCGGCGACGTCGATCAGGTTGCGCGTCTCGTAGGTCTGCTGGAGGTCGGTGTTGAACGTCCGGGACGGGTCGTCGACGTAGACGTCCTGGTACTCCTGGCGGCACTCACGGATCACACGCAGGGCCTTCTCGATCCCATCCCTGGTGCGGAAGACGTTGACGTAGTCGGTCATCGCCTGCTGGAGCTTCGCGCGGATCTGGGCGTGCTGGACGCCGTCGTCTTTGTCCATCAGGTGATCGACGCGGGCCCGTTCCTGCTCGACGGCACGCTCGAGAAGGCCATCGGCCTCGGTCGTGACGCCGCCGTCCGCGGCGACGCCTCCCGTAGTATCGATGCCGGCACTGCCGGGCGTCACCGGGAGGTCGGCGTCCTCGTCCTCGACGTCGTCGCCGTACCCCGTTCGGATCTTGGCCTCGCCTAAGTCCTCGCCGGCTGCGTGGCGACCCGCCCGCTTGCCGAAGACGATCAGCTCGGGGAGTGCGTTCCCGCCCAGCCGGTTGCCGCCGTGGACGGAGACACAGGCACACTCACCGGCCGCGTAGAGCCCGCTAATGTTTGTCTGGCCGTTCTCGTCGACGTCGATCCCGCCCATCGCGTAGTGCTGGCCGGGTTTGACCGGCATCGGCTCGACGAGCCCGTCGACACCCTCGAAGTCCTCTGCGAGGTGCAGAATGTTTTCGAGGCGGCTGAGGATGCGCTCCTCGCCGAGGTGGCGCATGTCGAGGTGGACGTACTCGTCCTCGACGCCCCGTCCCTCGCCGACCTCGGTGAGCTCGGCGCGGGCGACGACGTCGCGGGAGGCGAGCTCGCCGGAGTTGTTCGCGTACCCGTGCTCGAACATGAACCGTTCGCCCTTCGCATTGTAGAGGATCCCGCCCTCGCCGCGGACTCCCTCGGAGATGAGGACGCCCGTTGACGGCAGCGATGTGGGGTGGAACTGGATGAACTCCATGTCCTCCAGCGGTGCGCCGGCCCGGTAGGCCATCGCGTGGCCGTCGCCGGTACAGGAGACGGCGTTTGTGGTGTGGTCGAACGCCTGGCCGGGACCGCCCGTCGCGAGGACGACCCCGTTGTTTGCCTTGAACCCCTCGACGTTGCCGGACTGGACGTCGTAGGCAACGACGCCGTGACAGGATCGGTCGTTCGGGTCGGCGGCGTCGTCGGTGACGAGATTCATCACGTACCACTCGTCGTAGACCTGGATCCCGCGTTTGACGACCTGCTCGTACATCGTGTGCAGCAGGTGGTGGCCGGTCTCGGCACCGGCGTAGGTCGTTCGTGGATACGAGAGTCCGCCGAACGGCCGCTGGGAGACGCGTCCGTCCTCCTCGCGGGAGAAGGGCATTCCCCAGTGTTCGAGCTGCATCGTCTCCTCGGGCGCGTCTTGGGCCAGCGTCTCGACGGCGGGGGCGTCGGCGAGGTAGTCCGACCCCTTCATCGTGTCGTAGGCGTGGAGTTCCCAGTCGTCACCCTCCTGGAGGGCAGCGTTGATCCCGCCCTCGGCCGCGCCGGTGTGGCTGCGGACCGGGTGGAGTTTCGAGACGATCGCCGTGTCGGCGCCCGCCTCGTGCGCTGCGATTGCGGCCCGGAGGCCGGCGCCGCCGGCGCCGACCACGATAACGTCGTGTTCGTACATCTTACCAGAACTTCAGGTTCTTCTTGACTGCCTCCCGTTTGAGCTCCTGAATGTGCTCGGTCAGGGGGATGTCTTTCGGACACACCTCGGTACAGGAGAACTGGGTCTGGCACCGCCAGACGCCGTGTTCCTGTTCGAGGATGCGGAGTCGGTGCTCCTTGATCTCGTCGTCCTCTCGGTCGTCCATCGCGAACTTGTAGGCCTTGTTGATCGCCGCCGGGCCCAGATACTCGTTGTCGCCGGCCGCGATGTTACAGCTGGACATACAGGCGGCACACCAGATACACCGCGAGGACATCTTGATCTTCTCGCGGTTCTCGGGGCTCTGGCGTTGCTCCTCGAGGTCGGCCGTATCCGGGGTGTCCTCGTCCTGGAAGTACGGCTCGACGGCGTGCATCTGGTCGTAGAAGTGGTCCATGTCGACGACCAGGTCCTTGACGACCTCCTGATGCGGAAGCGGTTCGATCCGGATCGGCTGTTTGAGCTCCGAGATCTGGGTTTTGCAGCCGAGCTGCTGTTTGCCGTTGACGAAGAAGGCGTCGGAGCCACAGACGGCCTGCCGACAGGAGTGACGGAAGGTCAGCGAGGAGTCGAACTCGTCGCGGGCGTACATCACCGCGTCGAGGACGGTCATCCCCTTCTCGAAGGGGACGTAGAAGTCGTCGAAACGGGGTTCCTGTTTGCCCTCGACCTCGGGGTCGTAGCGGAACACCTTGAGGTGTACCGTCTCACCCTCGACGTCGGACTCGTCGACGGCCTCGTCCTGGGCCAGTCCCTGCTCTTTTTCCTTGAGTCGCTCCTGCTGTGGCGACTCGGCACCCCGCATCTCGGGGTCTTCCGGTGCTTCCTGCGATTCGGGTTCTTGCGGTTGTTCCTGTTGCGTACTCATGTTAGGTCCACCCCGCCATGGCGACTGCGACCCAGATACCCTGGACGATGAGTGCGATTCCGGCCAGCACGAGGACCGCGAGGACGACCTTCTTGGGCGTTCCCTCGAGTCCCTGGTTGACCAGGGCGTTGTAGACGCCGTTGACGCCGTGGAACGTCCCCGCGATCAGGAACAACACCATCGTCAGGAAGTATCCAACGTTCTCCATTCGGGCCTGCGTACCCATGAAGGTGACGTCGGCCGCGTGGTTCACGAAGTGCAGCTGGAAGAAGTGAAACGCCAGCACGACGATCAGAAACGCCGCGGTAACCCGCTGGAGGAACCAGTTGGTACCGCCCCGCGTGAAAGAGGAGTAGCGTTCGGCCATCTTAGATCGCCACCCCGTCCATGAACGTCGGCACGCTCGCGACGGTGATGATGCCGGTCAACACCAGCGAGGCGTAGAAGCTCTTGTCCTGTGCGGTGAGGCCGATTCCGAGATCGACCATCAGTAGCCGCAGCCCGTTCAGGATGTGGAAGACGGCGACGGCAAGCAGGCCGACTTCGAGCACACGGATGATAAACAGCGACTCGAGACCCTGGATGGTCTGGGTGTAGACGTCCTCGCCCTGTGGGATCAGCGCTGGATCGCCGCTTGCGGCGCCGATGGCCGTACTCAGCACGGCGATGTGGGTAAACAGGTAGCCGATCAACATCCACCCGGTGAACTTGTGGAAGATCCACGCCCACATTCCGGCCGAGAACTCCTTCCAGCGACCGAAGTCCTCGATGAGACCGCGATTGTAAGACTGACTCATACGCTCATCTGGACGGTTTGACCGTGACCGTATAGAAGTTACCTTTATCGGCTGGTTTACCGGGTTCCAAATTCCACTCCCTCGAGCCGTGGTCAGCGACGGCTCACATCGGGAGCTGGGACCGCGAGCCGGTTCTGGATCCCGTCCGGTCGTTTTCGAGAGCCGTCCGAGTATCGGGCTCGAGGCCAACCAGATGACAGAGCGGGTTCCCCGGGTAGACGACCGGGTTCTCGAGGACGCCGACGATCAGCCCGGTGAACGGCGCCTCGACGGTGACGATGTCCTCTTTCTCCTTGAACGGGTTCGTGATGGTACAGATCACGTCTCCCTCCTCGACGAGCGATCCGCGGCCGTGTTTCATGTCGACGATCCCGCCGGCGTCGGCCCGGAGCCAGGTCTTCTCGTCGTCGCTGTCGATGACGGTCCGCCAGCCCGGCCAGTGGACGGCCGCGCCCGGATGGAGGCCGAACTCCGCGAACACGCTGGCGACGCCGGTGAGCGCGCGGTCGATCAGCCGCCGCTGGAAGCGGTGGGCCTCGCCCATTTCGATGGTCACCGTCGGAACGCCGGCGTCGGTCGCCTCGCGACGAAGGGTGCCCGACGGCCCCTGGCCCGCGATGATGACGTGGGAGCTGAACGCACAGGCGACCCGTGCAGCGCCGGGGTCGTCCATATTCGCCCGCGCGTGAAGCATGTTGGTCCGTCCTCGGGTCGAGGTGTGGAAGTCGATCCCGAAGTCGCAGGGCTCGATGAAGTTCGTGAAGATCCGGTGGGCCATCCGCCTGGCGCTGGTCGACCCCTCCCGTCCCGGGAACGATCGGTTGAGGTCCCGATCGTAGATCGGCAAGTACCGTTCCTGGGCCAGAAAGCCGGGAACGTTCATCACCGGCAGACAGACCAGCGTTCCGTGGAGTTCGGCGTGATCCCAGTCGTGAGCGACCTCACGGACGACTTCGATCCCGTTGAGTTCGTCGCCGTGTGCAGCCGCCGAGAGAAACGCCGTCGGCCCGGGATGGTCCCCGTTGATGATCGTCACCGGAATCCGCACGGGATCGCCGAGATACGTCTCGCTGATTCCGTACCGAATGTTTGCCGACTCACCGGGATCGACCCGGCCGCCGTCGTACGTAAAGACGTCGTCGTCGATCGCCGGCGGATCGGACGACTCTCTCGAGTCGTCGTCCGCCGCGTCGTTACCGCTCATAGTTGCTTCTGGAGCGGCACCCTCGTGAATCTTTGTTCGTCGTCCGGGGTCGGGTTCGGGCAGCCACGAACCGTCTTGGGGACCACCGTTGTAGCGTCCGTCCGAAATCGCCCGCGAACGTGCCGAGGTCAGTGTGATTCAGGGCATGAATTTTGTATGCGCGAATGGTACGGTACAGCCATGGAGATTCGCGAAGCGACAGACGCCGACGTCGAGACGATCCGTTCGATCGCAGACCGTTCGCTCTCTTCGACTTACACCGACTTCCTCGGCGAGGAGACGATCGAGGCAGCCATCGAACAGTGGTACGGCGAAGAGTTCACCGAGGAAATCGATGACGACCACTCGCTGATCCTGGTCGTCGAGCGCGACGACGAGGTGATCGGGTTCTCCCACAGCGAACTGGTCGGTCAGCAGTACAGCAACGGCCAGCTGCTGTGGCTCCACATCGATCCCGACGCCCGCGGCGACGGCATCGGCGTCCGGCTGCTCGTCCGGACCCGGGAGAAGCTCCTCGACGACGGTGCCGACCAGGTCCAGTGTTTCGTCCTCGAGGACAACGAGGGCGGGAACACGTTCTACGAGAACCACGGGTTCGAACAGGCCGATCAGCGCGAGGTCGAGATCGGCTCGGAGACGTTCACCGAGAACATCTACGTCGAAGGCGAGCTCGAAAGCGGCGACGAGTGGACCGCCATCGACGAGCGCGAGATCGACGACCAGACGGTGTACGTCAGCTACGGTGACGCGGACCGAGGGTCGAAGGCCCCGTTCTACGGCGCTTACGAGAGCGAGGGCCAGGCCGACCGGTACGGCTGGCTCTGTGGCAACTGCGATTCGATCGACAACGCGATGGATACGATGGGGCGAATCGAGTGCAACGCCTGTGGCAACCGCCGCAAGCCGACCCGCTGGGACTCCTCGTACCTGTAACGGTTCGGTGACCGCGCCAATTGCCCCACTCCGCCAGTAGGCTCCCCCTACCGTCGGTACCGACGGCTCCGAGCCGCCGGCGTCGGATTCCAGCGCGCCGTTTCGTTCCTCGTCTCGGAGTTGTCTCCGCATTACAATTACGTCCTCGCTGGTCGTCTTCTGCGAGTCGCGGTCCGTCCCCGTTCGGTAGCACGGCGTCCGACGACCCCTCTAGCATGAACAGACAGGAGCACATCGTTCGCGGGTTCAAGGCGACGCTGGTCTCGCGGGCGGTATACATGGTTTCGAGCGCGCTGTTGATGCTCGTCCTGGCGCGCTTTCTCCTCGATCCAGACGGCTACGGCGCGCTGTACTGGGCGATCGGCGTCCTGGCCGTGATCCAGCTCGTCGCCGATCTCGGACTCGGGAAATCGGCCGCACGATACTTCTCGGAGTACAGCGAGCGGGACCCGGGCCAGATCCCCCATCTGATCCGGACGACGCTGGCGCTGAAGCTCACGTTGCTCGCGATCGTTACGACCGCCCTTCTGGCGTTTCACGAGCAACTCGCCGCGGCACTTGGCGATCCCGGCGCCGCCCCCTTCCTGGCAGCGGGTGCGCTTTATATCATCGCCTTCTCGTTTAGCACGACCTCCCAGATCGCGCTCCAGGGGTTCAACCGCCTCGAGTACAGCGCGGCGATCCAGGCGATCAGTGGCGTCGCCCGCCTGGTGTTTGCGGTTGCGTTCGTCGTCCTGGGGATGGGTGCGCTCGGCGCGCTGTTTGGCTACGTCGTCGGATACGCCCTCTCCGCGGCCGTCGGGGTGACGATCCTGTACCTCGAGTACTACGCCCGGTACGAGCCCGCCGAGCAGTACGAGCCCGGACTCGCCCGGCGCCTCGCCGAGTACAGCGTTCCCCTCACCGCCACCCGCAGCGCGAACGTGATCGACAAACGTATCGACGTCGTCCTCGTCGGCGTCTTTTTGACCCCCGCGGCGGTCGCGTTCTATCAGCTGGGGAAACAGATCGCGGACTTCGCGCTCGCGCCCGCGGAGGCGCTCGGATTTACGATCTCCCCGAACTTCGGCGAGCAGAAAGCCACCGGACAGCTCGCGGACGCCCGGGGGATCTACGAGACGTCGCTGACGAACGTGCTTCTGTTGTACGTTCCCGCGGCGGTCGGACTCGTGATCGTCGCCGAGCCGTTCGTCACGATGGTGTTCGGTGCCGACTACGCCGGGGCAGCGCCCGTGTTACAGATCCTCGCGGGGTTTATCGTCCTGCAGGCGATCACGAACCTGACGAGCGATAGCCTGGACTACCTCGGACGGGCCCGTTCCCGAGCGATCGCCAAGGGGGTGACGTCGGTCGCGAACTTCGGGTTGAACCTCGTGCTCATCCCGACCCTCGGCGTTGTCGGCGCCGCCGCGGCGACGGTCGCGACCCACACCGTCTACGTCGCCGTGAACCTCTATATCCTCCACAGTGAGCTCTCCCTGCGGCTCGAGCGGCTCGCACGAACGGTCGTTCGTATCGGCGCCATCACCGGCGTGATGGCCGTCGCTGTGTTGCTCGTAACGCCGCTGATATCGAACGTCATCATGCTGTTCGTCGCGATCGGGCTCGGTGCGGCCACCTGGTGGGTCCTCGCGGTGACGACCGGGATGATCGACGTCCAGGAGGTTCGGTCGGTGATCTCCTGATCCGGACTCCGGCTCCGACGCTTGCCATCGCTCACGAACGCTTATCAGTACCGTTGGTCTCTATCCTGTATGGCTGTTTCCGATTCCGTCACCGTCGGCGTACTGAGCCTTCACACCAGTAAGGAAACCAAGGCGATTCTCAACGCTGTCGAGGAACTCGGCCACGACACCGAGTGGCTCCGCGCCGAGAACACCGCCGTCAGCGTCGCCGACGGGAGCGCTACCCTCGAACCCGCTGTCGACGTTATCGCCAACCGGATGCTGCTATCGAACACGGAACAGCCCTGCGAGGAGCTCGGCCTGGCGAACACCGTCTCAGGGCTGGTCCCGATGCTCAACGAGCCCCAGTCGGTGCTGACGGCGATCCACAAGCTCTCGACGGCGACGGCGCTCGCAGCCAACGACGTCAGGGTCCCCGACGTGACGCTTGCCCTCGGTAACCAGACGCTCAACGCGGTCCGATCCCGGTACGGCGAGGAAGCCGTCTACAAGACGGCGATCGGCACCCACGGCGGCGGAACCTGGAAGGTCGGCCCGGACGACCCGATCAACGCGAAGGTCGGCAATCGATACGCCTTCCTCCAGGAGCTGATCGACCGCGAGGACGCCCGCCACCGCGACGTTCGAGTTTACGTCGTTGACGGGGAGATCATCGGGGCGATGTACCGCTACGCGCCCGACAACGACTGGCGGACGAACGTCGCCCTCGGAGGCTCCGTCGAGAACGCGACCGACGATCTTCCCGAGACGGCCCGCGAGATGGCTCGCCGAGCCAGCGACGCCATCGGGCTCGATTACGCCGGCGTCGATCTCGTCGAGGGCGACGAAGGCTGGTTCGTCCTCGAGGTCAACCCGACCGCGGGGTTCAAGGGGCTGTACGAGGCGACCCAGGTCAGCCCCGCTCCCTACATCGCCAAGCTCGCGATCGAACGCGGCGGCGGCGAGGTCGACGAGGACCGCGTCGCGGAGCTGTCAGCGGTGCTCGACGACTCCCGGCCGTCGGCCCAGCCGGCGGACGCGTCGGCGTTCGACGGGGAGCCGGCGGTGATCGGCTACACCGAGGAGGTCGTTCTCTCGGGGACCAGCGGCTCGAAGACCGTCCTCGCGAAGTCCGACACCGGAGCGACCCGGACGAGTATCGACACCTCGCTGGCGGCCGACATCGGCGCCGGTCCGATCAAGTCGATCACGCGGGTCAAATCCGGCAGCAGCAAGACCTCCAAGAGCCGTCCCGTCGTCGACGTCGTCGTCGGCGTCGGCGGCAACCAACATACCGTCACCGCAAGCGTCGAGGATCGCAGCCACATGGACTACCCCGTCTTGCTTGGTCGGGACATCCTCGAGAACTACCAGGTCGACGTCAGTCGACGGATCGATCGCGACGCACAGGACAGACCCGAAGAGGAGGAGTGACCCACCCGTGAGCGGGCGGTTCGAACGGCTCGATTGCCCCACGACGTAGCGAGTCGCGACTTCGTGTGACCCCGGGACGCTTCTGCGGGACCGAAACATCCACTGCCGAATCACCGCTCGAGTCGCCGCCGACGGACGGCGACCACGATCTCGAGAAACCGGTCTCGCCGTGCCCGTCGAAAGCCGGCGTTAGCAGTGGGTGCAACTGCCATGAGGTAAACTCGCAAAGGGCCCATCGACGAGAGAAGTTCGCAAATGATAAAGATCGATTGGGTGCGAGCGAAGAGTTCCTTATCGGATTAGGTAATCTTAATACGCGAAAGCCACAACCGTACGACGATGACAAGGTCCAACCAAGAGTGGTGGCCGAACAAGCTCAACGTGGAGATCCTCGATCAGAACGCCTGCGACGTGGGTCCGATGGGCGAGGACTTCGACTACGCCGAGGCGTTCGAGGAGATCGACTACGAGGAGCTGAAGTCGGATCTCGAGGACGTCATGACCGACTCCCAGGAGTGGTGGCCGGCCGACTACGGTCACTACGGGCCGCTCTTTATCCGAATGGCCTGGCACAGCGCCGGCACGTACCGAATCAAAGACGGTCGTGGTGGCGCCTCGGGCGGCCGACAGCGCTTCGCGCCGCTTAACAGCTGGCCCGACAACGCGAACCTCGACAAGGCTCGCCGACTGCTCTGGCCGGTCAAGCAGAAGTACGGCCAGAAACTCTCGTGGGGCGATCTGATCGTCCTGGCCGGGAACGTCGCTCTCGAGTCGATGGGGTTCGAGACGTACGGCTTCGGCGCCGGGCGCGAGGACGAGTACCGCTCCGACGAGGCCGTCGACTGGGGTCCCGAGGACGAGTGGGAAGCCTCCGAGCGCTTCGACGAGGACGGCGAGCTCCAGGGGAACCTCGCCGCCACCGTGATGGGGCTGATCTACGTGAACCCCGAGGGTCCCGACAGCGAGCCCGATCCGGAGAAGTCTGCGGAACGGATCCGGGAGTCGTTCGGTCAGATGGCGATGGACGACGAGGAGACGGCCGCGCTCATCGCCGGCGGCCACACCTTCGGGAAGGTCCACGGCGCCGAGAATCCCGACGAGCACGTCGGTCCCGAGCCCGAGGCGGCCCCGATCGACCAGCAGGGGCTGGGCTGGGAGAGCAGCCACGGCTCCGGGAAGGGCGCCGACACGATCACCAGCGGGATCGAGGGCCCATGGAACACCACGCCGACCCAGTGGGACACGAGCTACATCGACAACCTGCTCGAGTACAAGTGGTGGCCCGAGCGAGGTCCCGGCGGCGCCTGGCAGTGGACCACGCAGAACGGCGAACTCGACGAGGCCGCCCCGGGCGCCGAGGATCCCGCAGAGAAGGAAGACGTGATGATGCTGACGACCGACGTCGCGCTCAAGCGTGATCCCGACTACCGGGAGATCCTCGAACGCTTCCAGGACAACCCCGACGAGTTCCAGGACGCGTTCTCGCGGGCCTGGTTCAAGCTGATCCACCGGGACATGGGGCCCAAAGAGCGGTACCTCGGTCCGGAGGTTCCGGACGAGGAGCTGATGTGGCAGGATCCGATCCCGGACGCCGACTACGAGCTGATCGACGAGGACGACGCCGCCGAGCTCAAAGCGGAGCTCCTCGACTCGGAGCTGTCGGTCTCCCAGCTGGCCAAAACCGCCTGGGCGTCGGCCTCGACGTACCGCTACGGCGACAAGCGCGGTGGCGCGAACGGTGCCCGTATCCGCCTCGAGCCCCAGCAGAGCTGGGAGGTCAACGAGCCCGACCAGCTTGAGACGGTGCTGTCGACCCTCGAAGAGATCAAAGAGGAGTTCAACGGCTCGCGATCCGACGACGTGCGGGTCTCGCTGGCCGACCTGATCGTCCTGGGCGGTAACGCGGCCGTCGAGCAGGCGGCAGCCGACGCCGGCTACGACGTCGAGGTCCCGTTCGAGCCGGGCCGAACCGACGCCTCCCAGGAACAGACCGACGTCGACTCCTTTGAGGCGCTCAAACCCGTCGCGGACGGCTTCCGCAACTACTACAGCGACGAGGCCGAGCGATCCCAGGAGGAGCTGCTGGTCGACAAGGCCGACCTCCTGAACCTGACGGTACCCGAGATGACGGTGCTCGTCGGCGGCATGCGCACACTGGGGGCCACCTACCAGGATACCGACCTTGGCGTCCTCACCGACCAGCCGGAGACGCTGACCAACGACTTCTTCGTGAACCTGCTCGACATGGACTACGAGTGGGAAGCGTCCGACGAGTCCCAGGACATCATGGGCTGGGAGGCGACCCCGGAATCCGACAACGACCAGGTGTTCGAACTGCGCAACCGCGAGACGGGTGAGGTCGAGTGGACGGCGACCCGCGCTGATCTGATCTTCGGCTCGAACTCCCGACTCCGCGCCGCTGCGGACATCTACGCCTCCGAGAACGCCGAAGAGAAGTTCGTGCAGGACTTCGTCGACACCTGGAGCAAGGTCATGCAGCTCGACCGCTTCGACCTCGAGTAACCGCTCCAGCCTCGGTTCGTCGCTATTTTTTCGCCGCCTACGCGTCCTCGGGCTCCGGCCGAACGACCAGCTCGTCGTCGGTAATATCGCCGATCCGCGAGCGTCGGACGGGGCGGTCGTCGTCGCGCTCGAGCCAGTTCAGCTTCGCCTTCAGCCGATCCGCCAGCCCCGGCTCCGGATCGACGTACGCGGTATCGCCCTCGACGGCGGTGACGATCCCGATCCGCTCGTCCGACTCGTCGACGACGGTTTTTCCCACGTCGTCGTCGTCGAGCTCGCGCACGATCGGCTCGGTTCCGGGGACCGGTTCACCGGTCGCCGTCGTCTCGGCGTCCCCCGCTCTCGAGTCGACCGTCTCGTACTCCTCGGGGTCGACGAGCTCGCCCTCCAGCACGTCGCTGTCGAGAACCTCCGAGTCGAGCACCTCGGTGTCTTCGAGCGCGAACCGTCTGCGGATGCGTTCCTCGACCCGCTCCTCGACGGTGCGGCGCTCGAGCAGCTCGTTTCGCACGAAATCGCCGTCGCCATCGACGTCCTCGCTCCGGGCGAGCTCCCTATCGACCGACTCGGCGGTGTCTTCCCAGCGCGGAACGGCCTCGAGGACGGACCGTCGGACGCTCTCGGAGTCGGCCCGTGGCTCGCCGCGGTCGATGTCGACATCGACGACCTCGCTTTCGACGGTGTAGCGTTCGACCGCCGCGATCGTCTCGAGGCGCGACTCGTCTGCCGTCACCGCGACGACGTCGTCGCCGACGAACTCGGTGTCGACGACCGCCCGCTCGAGGAGTTCGGACTCGACCAGCTCGCGGTCGACGATCTCGCGGTCGACGACCTCGCTCTCGACCGTGTCCCGTTCGACGACCCGGCTCTCGCTCTCGACGTCGCTCTCGACGACCTCGGTCGTCACCGTCTCGCCCCGGCGGAGGGCGTCCTCGAGCTCGCTTCGTTCCCGCGAGGCCCGCTTGAGGGCTCCCTCTCGCTCGAGTACCTCGAACTCGCCGAGTTCGCCGGGCTCGTTCGTCGGCTGGCCGTCGCGGTAGAGAACGACCAGCTCGTCGTCCCGGAGCCGCTCGTCGAACGCCGCCCAGGCGTCCGCCGCGTCCTCGTCCGCGTCGAGCTCCTCCCGTCGAGCGAACGAGTAGCCGTGTCCTTCGCCTCCGTGGGTCGAGACCGGGACGGCATCGCGTGACTCCGCCCACTCGCGGATCCGCTCGGGATCGGTCGTCAATCGTCGTTCCCGCACGTCGGATGTCGTATCGTCCGCCATACGGCCGTTGGCGCCCGGCCGACGCTTCAGCCCGTTGCCGGCGTCTGCTACTCCGACTCGTACTCCGCCCAGATGTACCGCGTCGCGACGCTGCGGTAGGGACGCCAGTCCGCGGCGATCTCGCGCATCTCCGCGCGGGTGAGCTCGTCGCCGTCGGCGTAGAGGTTCTCGATCCCGCGCCGAACCGCCAGGTCACCGAGCGGAAGGATGTCGGGTCGTTCGAGGACGAACAGGAGGTACATCCGTGCGGTCCACTCGCCGATACCCCTGATCTCGGTGAGGGCGTCGACGACCTCCGCGTTCGTCTGATCGGCGAACCCCGCACGCGTGTAGTCGTTCTCCTGAAACGCCCGGGCGGCGTTGCGGACGTACTCGACCTTGCTCGGTGAGAGTCCCGCGTCGCGCAGCGCCGCCTCGTCGGCCGCCAGGACGCTCTCGGGTGTCACCTCGCCGTCGAGGACGTCGAACACCCGCTCGCGGATGGCGGCGGCGCTCGCGGTCGAGACCTGCTGGTTGATAATCGAGATGCAGAGTCGCTCGTACTCGCTCCAGTCCGGTTCGACGTAGGGGTCGTGCCGGTCGACGAGCTCCGCCATCACGGGATCTTGGCGGAGTACGGGGGCTGCCTCATCTATCATGCGCAGTGATCGGATGCGAAACACGGTGCCGGGGGCGCATATGCGTCTCGCTTGCGCGGGGACGACAAGGCGGCGTCACTCGAGGTGGTGGTAGTCGAGTTCGTATCCTTCCTCGAGTGCCTCCCGAACCGGCTCGCTCGGCTCGCCGACGCCGCGGCGCCGAATCGAGAGGTCTCCGTCGTCGACCGAGAGGACGAGGTTGACACGCCAGTCCGTCGCCGTCTCCGGGTGGTCGGTCCGATAGTGGGCTCCTCGGGATTCGGTTCGCTCGAGGGCCGTCCGGAGCAACGCTTCGGCGACGGTAAGGCTAACGGAGAGATCGACCGCGTACTCGAACGACCGCGAGGTGCGGTCGCCGTCGATCCTGAGCTCCGCCGTTCGCGCACGGAGCTCGTCGAGGCGATCGAGCCCTTCGCGGAGTCCCGCCTCGTCCCGGAGGATCCCCGCGTGCTCCCACAACAGTTCGCCGAGTTCCTCGAGGATCGCCTCCGGAGTGTGCTCGCCGTCGGCGGCCGAAAGTCCCGCGAGCGCCCGGAACTCCCGCTCGGCGAACGCGCGCTGTCCGTCCTCGACGGTCGGCTCGCGGTCGTCGGGGATCACCGCGCTTGCGACGTACTCGCCGATGAGCTTCCCGATCGTGACGGTTTCGGCCAGCGAGTTGCCGCCGAGGCGGTTCGCGCCGTGGACGCCGGCGACGGCCTCGCCGACGGCGTACAGCCCCTCGACGCCGGTCTCGCCCGTCCGGAAGTCGATGTCGACCCCACCCATCGTGTAGTGGGCCGTCGGTGCGACCTCCATCGGTTCTGCAGTGATGTCGACACCCAGCGACTCGAAGCGCTCGACCATCGACGGGAGCCGGTCGCGAACGTAGTCGTCGTCTCGGTGGGAGATATCGAGGAAGACGCCGCCGTTCTCCGTTCCTCGTCCCTCACGGACCTCCCGAGCGATCGCCCTGGCGACGACGTCGCGGGCGTCGAGTTCCATCTGGTCGGGCGAGTATCGTTCCATAAACCGCTCTCCCTCCGCGTTGTAGAGCCGCCCTCCCTCGCCGCGGACCGCCTCGGTCACCAGGCGGCCGTCCCACTCTTCGCCGTAGCGCTCGCCGACCATTCCCGTCGGGTGAAACTGGACGAACTCGGCGTCGAGCAGCCGGGCGCCGGCCTCGAGCGCGAGCGCCTGAGCGTCGCCGTTGTTCTCGTCGTCCCGCGAGGAGTGGCGATCGTAGAGCGCGGAGAACCCGCCTGCGGCGACCACGACGTGCTCGCTCCGGAAGAGCAGGCCGCGACCGGTCTCCATATCGAAGCCGATGGCACCCGAGACGCGCTGACCGTCCGAGAGCAGCCGCGTGATCATCACGTTCTCGCGGTAGGGGATCTCGAGTTCGCGGGCACGGTCGATCAACGTCTCGAGCATCGCCTCGCCAGTTCGATCGCCCACGAAACACGTGCGGCGGTACGACTGGGCGCCGAAGTACCGCTGGTTGATCTCGCCGTCATCGGTACGGTCCAGCGGCATCCCCCACTCCTCGAGTTCACGGATCCGATCCGGCATATGCCTCGCCGTCAGCTCGACGGCCTCGGGATCGTTCAGGTGATGGCCCTCGTTCAGCGTATCGGCCGCGTGGACGGTCCAGTCGTCCTCGGAGTCGAGCGAGCCGAGCGCGGCGTTGACGCCGCCGGCCGCCCAGGTCGTGTGGGCGTCGCCGTGGTCGCGCTTGCCGATCACGAGCGGCTCGACGCCCGCC
>JGI2924J29684_1078413_pt1 | contig 48317 bp, 40 predicted proteins | sample BenlonsequencITS_FD_29684 | JGI IMG/M metagenome (IMG submission 29684) | reverse complement strand
TTATAAGACGGCCCTTCTTTTTTGCACTTCTAAAGCTGATAGTACAAAAAAGGAAACATTGAATTAATAAAATGTACGTTAATAAAACATCTCAGGACATTAATAACCTTCTGGGAAAAATTATTTCAGAATTTTTAGATTTAATTAGGTAATATAAAATTCTATTAAAACGAACCAAGAAGGTGCATGGGGATTAGCAACTTTTATTAAGATAATATTCTCGGAATAGCCTATGCAAAACGTTGAGACTCGTCAGAGTTAAGATTGGCATGAAACTTGCTTATTGAGATGTAAAACCTTTCATTTAATTAAAAAGGGAGGATTTGAAGGAATCTAGTATGGAGTTTGATTTGCATACTCATACCAGTCAAGGTTCAGCTTGCAGTCGTATGAACATTTGGGACTTGATTCAAGCAGCGTGTCAGAAGGGTCTAGACGGCATTTGCGTTACAGAGCATGATTATTGTTGGGATTCAAGAGAATTGGCCAAATTTAGTGCTGAAAGTGGTATACAAATTTATGGTGGAATAGAACTAAGTACCTCAGTAGGGGAAATATTGGTATACGGAGTTCACCAATCATTATTAAATCTTCGCGATGACTTACCCAGGTTAGCACAATTTGTGCATGACTCGAAAGGCGTGATGGTTGCTGCTCATCCCTTTAGAGCTGATTTTGCCTATTCCGTATTTTCAAGGGAAGAACGTGGCTTGGAGTCAATCGAAGTGGAGGTGATGTGCCGGAGGCCAATATTTGACTTTGTAGATGCTTTAGAAGTTTACAATGGTAGAAGCAATTGGCAGGAAATCCGCGCCGCAAGAAATGCTGTGAGCATCTTAGGTAAGATTGGAACCGGAGGAAGCGACGCACACAATATCCTCAGTGTGGGATCTTGTATAAGCGTGTTTGAAGATTCAATTCGTAATGAGGCCCAATTGATAGCTCAGTTGCGAAAAGGACGTATTCGAGCAAAGAAAAAGGAGGTTACGTAATGTGTTGGGTATGTGATAAATATGGTAATGGGGAAAAGTGGTATCTTAACCCGGAAAACTATGCGCGGCGCCTGTATAAGGTGCGCAAAGAAGGCAAAGAAGCTGCTGGAGCGGATGCCGACCCACAGGCAGCAGGAATGGGTGCGGGTGTGGTGGCAGAGTTAGTCAAAGCCCGTATCAGTGGGGATTTGGAGTGGGAAAACGAGATCAAAAGAGATGCCCTAGAACATGCTTATCAGACTCACTTCGGACAAGTGGTTACACTTGATGAATATCTTCAAATTCTGGATATTGCCTATCCTTTAGCGAAAATGACCTGCGGATGTCGTCGAGTGCAAAGGGGTATGCCTGATGATGAGAACTTCACCTGTATGGGTATTGGACCCGGTATGTATAAATGGGAACGTTGGCCTGAGACTTATCATGGTGGGGTAGAGTTTGTCACACCGGAAGAAGCTAAAGAATGGGCTATGATGAACCACAAAGAAGGTCGAGTGCAAACTGTTGATGTGTTTGGTACTCCATATATCGGAGGGCTTTGTCAATGCGAGTATCCTGGATGTGTTGCAGTAAGAAATCGAATTGACTATGATTTTAAGTTTTTATTGAAAGGGCATTCAGTGGCTAAAGTCGATCGAGAGAAATGTGTTGGCTGTAAAAGCTGCCTAAGTCGTTGTCAGTTTAAAGCACTAAATCTTGAAGTCTATACGAGCAAAGCGTATATAGATTTGGATCAATGCTTTGGCTGTGGACTCTGTGTGACGGCATGCCCAAGTGAAGCTATTGAGTTAGTAGACAGACAAAGTTTGCCTGGATTAGCTGAGAACTGGTAAGGGGAGGGAACTGTTAATGATTGCTCAAATCGGCATTGACTATAACTTATGTAAAGATCCCTTGAACTGTCGAAAGTGTTTAAGTGTATGTCCATCAGTGGTCTTCGTTTGCGGACCTACAAAGGTTTGGAAGGGAAGAGAGAGTGATCCGAGTGAATATCGGATCGTAGGTCGATATTTTGACAAATGTTCAGGGTGTGGCGACTGTGTGAAGGCGTGTCCTATCGATGCTATACAGCTCAGTTTTGCCCCCCGTGATCAATTAGCTCAGAAATTCAAAGAAGAAAGGGCAGCTCAAATTAAAGAACGCAATTCTTAACATTCCGGGAACTGAAACTATGAATTTGAAGGGGAGTTTTTAGTATGGCTGTGGATTTTAAGGTTTTGCAAAAAATAAAAGGCAACCCTAGCACTGAGGTAGCCCCTGAGCGTAGGTTAAAGATTAACCCCGGACAGGATTATGTCTATGATTTGCCTAAGGAACTTATTTTTGCTGTAAATGCAGAATTTCCTGTGGAAAGTCTTTTTAACTCGGATAAAGAAATTGGCGCAGATCTTTTGGAAGAAAAGGGAAAGTATTTTATGGCAGTCCTGATAAAAAACACAGATTCAGAAGTCTTCCGAGATCGGACTGCGGATATGATCGAACGAGTTGCTGAGCAAACCGGAATTCGTTTTCCTCACGTCTTTGAAAGATATGTTGAGCATGCAATTTTGGCTCTGCGTCCCAGAGATGCTTGGACTGTCACTGAAGCGACTACAAAGCAATTAAAGGTTCGCAGTTTTAACTGCTCTTTAGGAAAAAGGTTTTCTGAAAAAGGAATTGATTGCCGGTCATTCTGCTTTGCGGCTTATCAAGCAGCAGCGGAAAAAGTCGGAGTTCCAGTCAATATAACTTGTAATAACGATGCTAACGACGGCGGGCTATGTGAACTCGCTTTTCAAAAGCAATAAGGAGGCCGAACTGTGCACATCGGACATAACGCAGATGATCTGGATCATGAAAGTTTGGCTATGAGGCATCTGGGTGAGGGGATTCTCAAGGAGCGTGCCGGTTATCTTTATGAAGCTTTAAACGAGTATATGTTAGCCGGTGCCCTTGACCCAGAATCTGAATTCATTAAAGAAAAGCTGAGTGAATTGAAAAGGAAAATGGGCCTTTAAAGAGAATGGTTATTACCTATTTGGCAAAGGTGGGCAGAGGAGTATGATTAGTAAAGAATTAATCGGCCGCGAAAGTGAAGCAATAGCTTTAAAAATTAGACTTGAAGACGTACGCAGGTTTGCTGAAGCCATTGGAGTGCGGTTCGATGGCCGAGTTCCTGCTACCTTTGTAGGAACATTGGTTCAAGCAAACATACCAGGAGTACAATTGCCGACTCCCGGTATGATTCACGGTGAACAAAGAATAACATACTATCGACCGCTCAATGTGGGGGATAGCCTAACGTATAAGAAGAGCATCAAAGACGTTTACGAAGGTCGCGGCAAGTTCGGGAAGAATACTTTTATTGTGCTTGAAACAACGGGGTATGATTTGACTGGGGAATTGGTGTTTTCCAGTAGTTCTGTCCTAATCCAGCCATCTAAGGAGGAAGGGGAATGAAAAGTCTATTAGATTATCAGGTTTCAGATCAACTTCCTGTCCGTGAATGGATCCCGAGCGATTTGCAAGTTCGCCAGTATGCCGAAGCTTCAGGGGATTTTAATCCTATTCATCTTGATGACGATTATGCACGCCAAGCAGGCTTGGAGGGAACAATTGTCCACGGAATGTTAACTATGGCCCAAATGGCGGCCATGGTAACAGATTGGATGGGTGAAGAAGGAATTATCAGTAAATTCAATGTGCGTTTTGAACAAATAGTACGACCAGGAGATATAATTACATGTTCTGGAAATATAAAAGTCCGCTCTGAAAACACCTTGGTTTGTAATTTAGAGGCCTTTAACAACCAACAGAAACGAGTTATGTCAGGACTAGCACATGTTTCACTCAGGCGATGAACGTTCATTCAAGATCCTTGTGTGCGGATTTATATACACTTTAACAAATTAATGCTCCAGAAACAAAAAAGACTTAGATTAGGTCTTTTTTGTGTTTCTGGGGCATTGATATAGTATAATATTAAGAATATTTAAACTATTACCAGAGATTTTCCTTTACTTCAATTGGCTTACTCCTATATAATGATTACAAAATAAGTTTAAATGGGGGATAATCATGAGTGTCGGAGCCCATGCAGTCACAACCAGCGATTTTCCACGATGGGATAGAGAACTTTTGTTCCAGATATTGGATAGTATTCATGATGTTGTGCTCGTTATTGATTCCGATACAACGATTGTTTATGCAAATGAGGCTTATGCAAAAATTCTTGGGGTACCTGTGGCCAAAGTATTAGGACGGAGATTAGATAAAATTGAGCCAAAAGCAGCAGCTATAGAGATATTACATACAGGTAAGGCAACCAGTGGCAGAGACTACTTAGAATCTTTAGGTATCGATGTAGTAGGCAGCTCCTTCCCTTTATATAATGGAGAAGTAATTATTGGTTGTGTTTCAACATTCAAGAATATAACAGAAGTTGTTCAATTAAACCGTGAACTTCAACAAACAAAAGGTTTGGCCGATTATTTAAAAGAGCAGTTAGAACAATGGGAACACCTGCCGCTTTCTTTTAAAGAATATGTAGGACAAAATAGAAATGTAAAAGAGACCTTAATCTTGGCAGCTAAGGTTGCCCGCACGGATAGTACAGTATTAATCCGTGGTGAAAGTGGTGTTGGTAAGGAAGTATTAGCTAGAGCAGTACATAATAGCAGCCGTCGTAAAGATAAACCTCTGATTAAAGTGAATTGTGCTGCAATCCCTGAAGATCTCATCGAGAGTGAACTGTTTGGCTATGAAGATGGAGCTTTTACCGGGGCCAAAAAAGGGGGAAAACTTGGTAAATTTGAGCTGGCCCATGGCGGTACAATCTTTTTAGACGAAATTGGGGATATGAGCTATACAATGCAAGCGAAATTACTAAGAGTCTTGCAAGAGAAAGAGTTTGAAAGAGTCGGGGGAACTAAAACTATCAAGGTTGATATTCGGGTGATCGCGGCCACCAACCGAGATTTGGAAAGTATGATTAAACAAGGTACTTTTAGACGAGATCTATATTATCGCTTAAATATTGTCCCTCTTAATCTAAATCCCTTACGAGAACGCAAAGATGATATTTTAGCTCTCGCTAAAACATTTTTAGATCAGTTTGCCCGTGAGGTTGGGCATGAGTTAACTCTCGCTCCCCAGGTTGTTGGTTTTTTCCAAGAGTATGATTGGCCGGGCAACATTCGAGAGCTGCAAAATGTTTTAGAGCACGCAAGTATAGTGTGCAGTGGCCTGACAATAGAGATGTATCATCTGCCAGGTCAAATATTACCGACGCATGAGGAGCAATTAAAACAGAAGAAACCTTCTTCGGTTAAAGAAATTGTTGCTTCCGTTGAAAAAGAACTAATCCTCTCAGCCTTAGTAACTCATAAAAACAACCGTACGAAGGCAATGAAGGCTCTGGGCTATTCAAGGAGAGTATTTTACGATAAGTTACACAGATATGGTATAGACTAACAATGATTTGTGCGTTTTACGCACGGTTTTAAAATCGAGAATTAAGCTTTGTACCAATTTCCATACAGATTGTAAACCTCCAGTCAGGCAAATTTGCTTGACTGGAGGTTTATTTTACACTTGGCAGAAATAACTTGATAGTGCTGGTTTTTTTAAGGGTAACTTTTCCCCGTTTTAAGTAACTAGGAACCCGACTATTGCTGGTTTTACTACTATGTAAGGATGCTAGCGCTAATGTCTCAATTATTCTAATTTGACCAGTTTGGGAGTTTGTTAAAATAAGTTTCTAATCAGGCATGATTTTTGCTAGTCTTGAATGCTGAGTCAGTATTCAGAAAATTTAAAGAAGTCTATTCTTGTAGGGAGGTAATGAAATGGCTTATGAAACAATCCTTGTAGAAATAGAGGACGGCATAGCAATGCTTACGCTTAATCGTCCTGCGGTACTTAATGCTCTTAATGATCAAGTTTTCAGCGAACTGGCAGAAGCCGCTGCGAAGATTGCCAATGACCCCTCGGTAAGGGTAATAATTATTACCGGTGGTGAGAAGGTGTTTGCGGCCGGTGCGGATATTGGGCAGATGGCTTCTGCTACCGCAGTTGAAGTGACAATTAGTAACAGACCTTCCCATCGAGCCCTCCAGATCATTGAAAATATGCCTCAGCCTGTCATTGCTGCCATTGCAGGATATGCTTTGGGAGGCGGGTGTGAACTGACCCTGGTAGCGGATGTGCGCATAGCAGCGGACAACGCCCAGTTTGGCTTACCGGAAATAAAGCTGGGCATTCTGCCGGGAGCAGGAGGAACCCAGCGTTTACCTCGTTTAATTGGTGCTGGTAGAGCAAAAGAACTTATATTCAGCGGGGATTTTATCAAAGCTGAAGAAGCCTTACGCATAGGTCTAGTCAATAAAGTCGTGCCTGCTGATCTGTTATTCTCTGAAGCTAAGAAAATGGCCAAGCGATTTGCAGATCGAGGGGCTGTGGCTTTACGTATGGCTAAATCCTCTGTGAATGAGGGGCTTAGAATGGATCTTGAAGCAGGGCTGCAGTATGAACATAAGTGTTTCAGCCTTCTTTTTGCAACTGAGGATCAAAAAGAAGGGATGAAAGCTTTTTTGGAAAAGAGACCGGCAAAATTTCTGGGCCGTTAGGAATCTATGAAGAAATACTTAATGGGTTAGATTGTTTAGAAAATCCTGTCGATTTTAAAACTAACCATAAATTGAAAGGGGTTTGAATATGAGGACTAGAGCTCAGTATATTGAGAGATTAGGAAAGATGAACAACAACCTCTATTGCAATGGACAGAAAATGGATAGGCTTGATGAGCGTCAAGAAGGAACGATTAATGTTATGGGCTTAACCTTTGATGCAGCTTGGGATCCGGCTAGTAAGGAACTATGTACTGTGACATCTCATCTTACCGGAGAAATTATTAATCGTTTCAACCATATTCATCAGAGCGTAGAGGATCTGCATAAAAAGCAAGATATGACACGATTTATGTGTAATAAGGTGGGGCAGTGTATTCAAAGGTGTATGGGAATAGATGCAGCTAATGCCATTAATGCCGTTTCTTACGAAGCACAAAAGTCACCAAAAGCTAAAACCGCTTATCATGATAACTGGCTTAAGTGGCTGGAAAGATTTCAAAGGGAGGATCTAGTCGCAAGCTGCGCCCAGACCGACGTTAAAGGTGCTCGTCTTAAACGGCCGGCTGAACAGGAAGATCCGGACATGTACGTGCATGTGGTGGAAGAAAGGAGCGACGGCATCATAGTTCGTGGTTCTAAAGTCCACATTTCTGAAGCCTCCATCTCTGATGAAATCCTGGTTGTTCCTAATCGGGCTCTCAAAAAGGGTGAAGAAGCTTATGCCTTGGCTTTTGCTGTACCATCTGATTACGAAGGAATAAAGCAGGTTGTTCATATACACAATCCTCGTAAGCGTGACCATTATGAGAGGGGAATTGAGTATGGCTATACCGATTCTTATATCATCTTTGAGGATTGTTTCATTCCTTGGGAAAGAGTTTTCCTATGTGGGGAAGTTCAGCACGGAGGTATTGCTGCTCTTTTGTTTGCCTTGTTCCATAGGCATTCCTACTCCGGATGTAAGCCGGCCATGCTCGATTATGTCATCGGTCTGAGCGGTCTGGCAGCAGAAATTAATGGTATTGAGAATACGCCCCATGTGCGTGAGATGTTATCGAAACTAATCATGACGGGTGAACTGGGTTATGCAGCAGGTTATACTGCTTCTGATTTAGGTAAGCCTGAAGTCTATATTCCAGGTGTGGGAGTTATGAAGTATGGGCCCGGTGGCTATATTCCCAATTCAATCTATGCCAACGTAGGCAGGTGTCTAACCGGGGAGGCAGTTTTCCATGAGCAAGAAATTCTCTGCAATATTGCTGGTGGTATGCCGGCAACCTTCCCTTATGAAAAAGACCTTGCAAATCCAGAAACTAAACAATTGTTGGAAAAATATCTGAACAGAAATCCGAAAATCCCCATTGAGGATCAAATCAAGTATTGGCTGAATTTTGTTGACTTTGGACTTTCCAGTTTTTCTGGGCCTACTCAATATGGTGCTTATCATGGCGGTGGATCGCCAATTATGGAGCAGATTGCCATTACATCCCAATATGATCTTGAATCAAAAAAGGATATTGTGCGGGCAATTGCAGGTATGTCAGCAAGGACTACAAAAAAATAACCGTAAGAAGAGGTATTCTTATACGAAAGATTTCAGAGTTTTATCAAGAAATGTAGTAATAATGGCTAAACAGAGAGGATGGTTGCCATGGCTAGTAATTTCCTTTTTAGCAATCGGGATCATAAATTTATCATCAAAGAGTGGCTGAATGGAGGGAAAATTCTCGGCTTAAAACGCTTTCAGGACTATCTGAGTATTGAGGATGTCGATGGAATTCTCGATCAGTCTTTAAAAGTGTGCAAAGAGGTTGTCGCTCCTACAAACGATGATGGGGACACAATAGGAGCAATTTTCAAGGATGGAAAAGTAACTGTTCCGCCATCCTTTCATAAGGCCTACAAGTATATCCAAGAAAACGGGTGGGGGGCCAGCAATAGTGACGTAGAAGGAGAGGGCGCACTTCCGGAGATCCTTAATCAAGCTGTACGGGAGTTTATTATTGGTGCTAACCCGTCAATGTCCCCTTATATTGGCTTGAGTGGTGGTATTGGTTCGGTGATTAAAGCCTTTGGATCACCGGAACAGATTGCCCTTTATACGCCAAAAATGTTCCAGGGGATTTGGGAAGGAACTATGTGTTTAACTGAACCCGGTGGGGGTTCTGATGTTGGAGATATGACCTCAAAAGCTTACGCGACAGAGAATCCCCTAATTTATAAGATGAAAGGCACAAAGTGTTTTATTACCGGCGGAGATCACGATCTGACTGAAAACATCATTCATTTAGTATTAGCTCGGGTCGATGGAGCGGCACCAGGCACAAAAGGTTTGTCCTTATTCATTGTACCCAAGATCTGGGTTAATGAAGACGGAAGTTTGGGAGAGTCCAACGACGTTTCTACAGTTGGAATTGAACACAAAATGGGTCTTAAGGGATCTTCGACGGCAGTGCTTAGTTTTGGAGAAGAAGGTCAATGTCGGGGTGTGTTATTAGGAAGCGCACCTGATGAGAGAGGTTTTGGACAGGGCATGGCCCAGATGTTTAAGATGATCAATGGATCACGGTTAGATACAGGACACAGCGCCCTGGCAGTGGCAACTGTAGCCTACAATAATTCTGTACATTACGCTAAAGAACGTGTTCAGGGTCGACCCATTCACAATCCCAAAGGGGATAGAGTTCCGATTATTCAACATGAAGACATCCGTCGTATGTTGCTGACTCAAAAGGCAACCTTGGAAGCAATGAGAGCGATGATTTTCCAAGGCTACTTCTTTCAGGATTTAATTGAATTTGGGGATGATCCTGCTGATGTAGCTAAGGCAAAACGTTTCATTGAAGTTATAACACCTCTTGTTAAAGCCTACTGCTCTGACCAAGGTTGGTTGATGATTACCGAAGCCATTCAGGTTTTAGGAGGGTATGGCTTCACAGAGGAGTACCCGGTGGCTCGTCAAGCAAGGGATGTCAAGATCTATTCAATCTGGGAAGGAACTAATTTCATTCAATCCATGGACTTAGTGGGACGCAAATGGAATTTGGATAAAGGAACCATCTTCAAAGAATGGATTATGGAAATAGCTGAGTTTGTGCAGGTGAACCAGAATCATGAAACCTTTGCCCGCGAGTTCCAGGTACTGGGCAAAGCATTGTTGGCATATCAAGACTTATTAGGTACAGTGTTAGGCTATTTCAAAGAAAATATCAGACTTGTTCCTTTGTACAGTACAAGAATTCTTAGGATTACTGCGGAACTGTATAGCGGTTATTTACTCATACAACAGGCAATTGTGGCGCAGACAAAACTAAACCAAGGCAATGAGGATAAAGACTTTTACCAAGGGAAAGTACAGAGTGCCAGATTTTATATTCTAAATATTTTGCCTGATGTTATGGCGACTGTGAAGATTATCAAGGAAGCAGATACTTCGGCTATTGATATTCCGGAAGGGGCATTTTAACAATGAGAATAGAGGATGTTAAGAAAATATGTGTCATTGGTGCAGGAAATATGGGGCATCAAATAGCTTTGAGTGCAGCATTAGCTGGCTTTAAGGTCAGCTGTACGGATATCAGCCTTCAAATGCTTGAAAAAGCCGAAGAATTTGCCCGCACTTATTTGCCAGAGCGAGTTAGCAAAGGTAAATTAACTCAACAAATGGCAGACCAAGGATTGTCCAATATTTCCTTTACCCAAAGCCTTGAAGAAGCAGCGGGAGATGCCGACTTTGTCATTGAGGCTGCAGTGGAAATGATTAACGTAAAGCGCAAGCTCTTTGCGGATTTAGACAGGATTACTCCTCCTCAGGCAATTTTGGCAACCAATAGTTCCTTTATTGTCAGTTCTAAGATAGCAGATGCCACAAAACGTCCGGATAAAGTATGCAATATGCATTTTTTCAATCCTGCCCTTGTCATGAAGCTTGTTGAGGTAGTACAAGGCCCGCATACTTCTACGGAAACTGCACAGTTAACAATGGATTTATGCGAAAAGATGGGCAAGAATGGTGTTTTACTTAAGAAGGAGATCTACGGATTTTTAGTTAATCGAATCCTTGCAGCACTTCACCATGAGGCTCAGTTTTTGGCTGATATGGGGATTGCCACACCTGAGGAGATTGATGTCGCAGTAACCAATGCCTTAGGTCATCCCATGGGCCCTTTCCGTTTGCTGGATTTCACGGGCATAGACCTAGCTTATTATATCGGTATGGAAAGGTATCAAGAAACTCAAGATCTTAAAGATAAGCCTTCGCCATTAATTGTAGAGAAGTTTGCTAAGGGAGAATGGGGTAGGAAGACGAAAAAGGGTTTTTACGCTTATGAGTGAACTCCGCCATCTCACCAATCAATCTTTCAAAGGAGAAGGTAGTTTCAATGATCAAAAAAGCAGTTTCACTTGTTAAAGTAACGGATGTTTATGAATCTCTTCAAAAATGTCTGAGATTGTGCGATGGACTTGCTGGTCTAAATACGAAGGATAAGATCCTAATTAAACCGAACATCGTCAGTTGGGACTTCGATTTGCCTTTTCCTCCTTACGGTGTCATTACCACTAGTGCAGTGATGGGTGCTTTGGTTCGTATTTTGGCGGAGCATGGTTTTAATGATTTGACAATTGGTGAAGGCGCAGTTCTTACGTCAAAGCCCCAGGGAGATGCTGTTTATGACAGGATTGGATATAAAAAGTTACAAGAACGTTTTGGTGTTAAACTTGTGGACTTTAACCAAGGAGAATTTAAAACTGTAGACTACGGAGAAGGTTTACTACTGGATGTAGCCAAATCTGCTTTGGAAGCAGACAAAATTATTAATGTACCCGTTTTAAAAACTCACAATCTAGCAAAAGTGTCTTTGGGCATCAAAAATCTCAAAGGGTGCCTCAATAAGAAGTCAAAACAGACTTGTCATGGTGTGGGCGATAAGGAACTAAGCAGCATGTTTCCTCGAATTATTGAAAAGTTACCCGTCACCTTGACTATCATAGATGGCCTTTATACCTTAGAAAAAGGTCCCGGACCAACTGGAAAGGCGTTTAGAAAAGATCTCTTGATAGCGTCACGCGATCCTTTTGCTTGTGATCTTGTAGGGTCGGCTGTCTTAGGTTATGAAGCGAAGGAGGTGATCCATCTAACCAATTATGCCCAACGTCATGGCTGTAGTTTAGAACTGTCAGATTATGAGGTCAGAGGGGAAAGTGTCAAAGATCATCGGGAATATGTGGACTACGATTGGGAATGGTCAGAAGATGATACCGGTCCCATCGGATTTCAAAAAAGGGGAATAACAGGACTGTCAATTCGCAAGTATGACAGCAGTTTGTGCACAGGCTGTTCAGTTCAGTATAATCCAATGCTGATACTTTTCGGATCAGCTTTTAATGGGGAGCCTTTCCCCAACGTAGAGCTAGTCAGCGGCAAGCAGAAGCTCGCCTCCAGCGGCTTTGACAAGACAGTTCTCTTTGGAAAGTGCGCTTGTCACTTGAATAAAGAGAATCCCAATATTAAGAAGGCTATCCCACTTTGGGGGTGTCCGCCTGATTTAGAAAAGTTCGTTGAGGCCTTGGATGAAGAGGGGATTAGGTGCGACTATAAAGAGTATGTGCGTTTTCGGCACTACTTGATAGGTCGTTACCAAGAGGAGGATGGTTTTAAGATTGGCGATTGGTCAATTGAATAATTATGAACATTAAGTAGAGAGTTAAAAAAATACCAAGAAACTCAAGAAATGAGAGGAGGATTTAAATGCAGATTCATAAAGTTGCGGTAATAGGATCAGGTGTTATGGGAAGTACGATTGCAGCACTTTTGGCAAATGCCGGGATCCCAAGCCTGTTACTGGATATTGTACCATCTAAGCTTTCAGCAAAGGATGAGGCTGCAGGATTGACCCTGGAAGACCCTAAGGTTCGAAATAGCATTGCCGAAGGGAATAAAAGCAAGCTCATAAAAATGAATCCCGCTCCACTTTTAGTGCCGGAGTTTGCAGATCGTATAGAGGTAGGAAACCTAAGCGATGATTTAGGACGCTTAAATGAAGTGGATTGGGTCATTGAAGTTGTGGTCGAGCGCCTCGATATAAAAATTGATCTTTTCCAAAAGATTGCTGCAATTGTTCGGCCGGGGACTATTGTTAGTTCAAATACTTCAGGGATTTCCCTAAAAGCAATGGTTGAGGGGCTTCCAGAGAGCTTTACGAATTATTTCTTGGGAACCCACTTTTTCAATCCTCCACGTTATATGAAACTTTTAGAGATCATACCTGGCCCCAATACTGATCCCGAGGTTGTCAAATTCATGGTCGAGTTTGGAGAACGTGTCTTAGGCAAAGGGGTGGTTATGTGCAAGGATACCCCTAACTTTATTGCTAATCGGATCGGTGCTATTGGTTCACCGGTTATACTTAAGGAAATGCTTCGAACAGGATTAACTGTAGAGGAAGTCGATGCCTTAACCGGACCGGTTATGGGCCGTCCAAAGAGTGCCTCATTCCGCACCATAGACCTTGTCGGGTTAGATACCTTTATTCATTCAAACAACAATGTTGCTGAAGGTGTACCTGGCGAAAAAGACAGTTTCATACTGCCCGAGTTTATTCATACTATGTTGAAAAGTGGTTGGTTAGGGGATAAGACCAAGCAGGGTTTTTACAAAAAAACTAAAGGGCCACAAGGTAAAGTCATTGAAGTCTTGGACATTAATACTTTGACCTATGGCCCGCAGAAAAAGGTTCAATTTGCTTCCTTAGATAAGGCCAAACAAGCTAAGGGGTTGCCGGAAAAGCTCCGCACTTTGGTTAATGGTGAAGATGTGGGAGCTGAGTTTGCTTGGAATATTTTGAAAGCATCCCTGCTTTATGCAGCTACCATTGTCAAGGATATTGCCGAGGATATTACAGCCATCGATCAAGCCATGCGTTGGGGATATAACTGGGAAATGGGCCCCTTTGAATTATGGGATGCTTTAGGAGTTAAAGCAATTGCTGATCGTATCCAAGCCGAAGGCGGCACCGTCCCACCACTTGTGGAAGAACTGCTTTCTAAAGGGTATACAAGTTTCTATCGGAAGACGGAAGATGGACAGACGGCATATTATAGCGATGGGAATTATCATCAAAAAACCGTAAGCCCTTATGCCTTTTCCTTTAAGCAAGCTCATAAAGCCGGTAAAGTTATTATGGGGAACGCCGGAGCAAGCTTAATTGATCTTGAAGATGGAGTCGCTTGCTTAGAATTTCATTCCCCTAACAATTCTATTGGCGAAGATATCGTAACCATGATCCAAAAATCACTTCAAGAAGTTGAAAAGAATTACCTGGGTATGGTTATCGGAAATCAAGGAAAGAACTTTTGCGTAGGTGCAAACCTGATGCTCATTCTCATGGAAGCGGAAGAAGAGAATTGGGATCAAATTGACGTAATGATTCGTGCCTTACAAGATCAGACAATGGCTTTGAAATATGCTAAGAAACCTATTGTTGCGGCTCCTTTTGGGATGACACTTGGTGGCGGCGCAGAAATTTGCTTGCATACTCACTCTATTCAAGCCTCTTCAGAAACCTATATGGGACTCGTGGAAATGGGGGTTGGCTTAATCCCCGGCGGCGGCGGGACCAAAGAAATGGCTGTAAGAGCAATGGACGGGATTCTTCCCGGTATTCAAGTGGCGCCAGATTATTTCTTTGCTAAGCGGTTTGAAGCAATTGCTATGGCCCAAGTTTCAACAAGTGCCGAAAAAGCTCGTCAGCTGGGTTACTTGCGTGATCATGATCGTTACAGTATGAATTCTGAACATATCATTTTAGATGCTAAGGCCAGAGTGATTGATTTGGCACGAAACTTCAGGCCGAATCTGCGGAAGAAGGTTAAAATTGCTGGTCCCGGTGTTCGTGGTACTTTGGAGCTGGGCTTATATGGCATGCGCCAAGGAAACTATATCTCGGATTATGACCAACATATGGGTAAAAAACTTGCTTATGCTATGACAGGTGGGGATCGACCTGCAGGAATGCTCGTTGATGAGCAATATCTCTTGGATCTTGAACGAGAAGCCTTTATGAGCTTACTAGGCGAAGCGAAGACTCAAGATCGTATTCGTCATATGCTCGCCAAAGGCAAGCCATTACGGAATTAGGGGGGGAGAAGAATGCAAGAAGCCTTTATTGTACAAGCTAAACGAACTGCTATTGCAAAATCGGGGAAAGGATCCTTGGCTCAAGTCAGACCCGACGATTTAGGCGCGTATGTTATCCAAGATATCCTTAAAAGTGTTCCGGCTCTTGATACCAAAGACATTGAAGACCTTGTTATTGGTTGTTCCTTTCCCGAAGCAGAACAGGGAATGAACGTTGCCAGGATTATGGCTTTGCGCACAGGTCTCCCAATTGATGTGTGCGGAGTAACAATTAATCGCTTTTGCTCATCAGGGCTGCAGGCTATTTCCATGGCAGCAGACCGAATTCGTTTGGGTGAAGCAGATGTTATGATTGGCGGAGGGATCGAGAGCATGTCGATGGTTCCCATGGGTGGCGCCAAACCTGCTCCTAATCCATATATGATTGTAAACTGCCCTGAAGCATATATTTCCATGGGCATTACTGCGGAGAATGTAGCGGAAAAGTATGAAGTGAGCCGTGAACAACAAGATGAGTTTGCCGCCGGTAGCCATAAGAAAGCCTGGGCTGCTCAAACCAGTGGGCGCTTTGATGATGAGATTGTGCCTGTTCCCTTGCCAACATGGGGAAAACCGGAAGAAAAATGGTTTGGCAAAGATGAGGGGATTCGCCCGGAAACTACGGTTGAGTCTTTGGCAAAATTAAGACCTGCTTTCAAGGCTGGTGGCTCAGTCACGGCTGGAAATTCTTCTCAGACCAGTGATGGAGCGGCAATGACGCTTTTAATGTCGGAACAGAAAGTTAAAGATTTAGGCATAACCCCGTTGGCTGTCTGGCGTGGATTTGCCATGGCAGGTGTGGAACCGGAGCTTATGGGTATTGGCCCGATTAAGGCTATTCCTAAAGTTCTAAAACAAGTTGGTTTGACCTTGGATCAAATTGATTTGTTCGAACTGAATGAAGCTTTTGCGTCTCAATCACTGGCAATCTTAAAGACTCTGGGGATAGACCCAGCAAAAGTAAATGTCAATGGAGGGGCGATTGCATTTGGGCATCCCCTCGGTTGTACTGGGGCTAAGCTTACCGCAACGCTGTTAAGTGAAATGACTAAGCGGAAGCTGAAATATGGTATGGTGACCATGTGTATCGGTGGCGGCATGGGGGCTGCTGGGGTTTACGAGTTACTATAGGGTCTTTGTGAAAGTAAGGGGTCTATGAAAGTAAGGGGCAAATTGCCCTGTTCACACACGTTGCGTTCACTGGCTCGTTGGATGCTGAAGGAATTGCGCCAACCTCTGGGTCGCTCAAGGGAGTGAACCTGGGCGCAATTGGCCCTTCAGCATCGGCACTCGCTATAGCGTGAACTTCACTAAAGTGTTCACTGTGCAATTGGCCCCTTAGTTTCTGGCGACTGGGCTGGGAACGTAGGAGTGTATAGTGAATGTTTAGGGTCTTGTGAAAGTAAGGAGCAAATTGCCCTGTTCACACACATCAAAAAACACCCCTATCCGTATAGTATAATTATACTATACGGATAGGGGAATTCTGCTTTTGTCTATATAGCGTTAATAATACATGAAAAACGCCATGCCATCAGTGTTTTGTGCTGGATCACCTGTAGTGCTTCGCACGTGGTAAACTTGACCTCCGAATGATCTCGATTGATTATCAACGATATAAGCATAATCATAATTTCCGGGATTAACCCAACCCATAAATGTATAAGTGTGGCTATACCCTTGAGTGAAAACAATATCACCGGGCTTTAGATTGCCAATGTCCGTATCTTTTTTAAAACCTAGTTTTGAGAGCAAATTACTAAATTGAATGGTATTAGCCATAGAATTGCTAATATTAAAGCCTATTCTCCTCAAGGCTTCAGCTTGAAAATAAACACAGTTATTACTGGTTATTCCGCCATGAAGAGCTAATGCCCTGTTGTGAACGGATACTTGGTTATCTGGATTTAGCATATAGTAATACAGATTGTATTCTACCGTCGAATGAAAACTGCTATAGGGATAGTTGTATTTGTAAGTGTTAATGTTGAACCAATAGTTTTATTAGGTAACAGATTGACAGGTAAACCGCCAAAATTCAACCTAGAGTCAACTGTCGTGATATTAAATAGCGGCGATTGGCTTTGGCCATTTAACAGGTTAACCACATTATTAATGACTTCATCTGGTACAACCACCGACCCGCCCAGAGCAGTAACGTTTGGGGTTGCACCATTTTTATAGAGCTGTGCTAAATACATAGCAATACTATCAGGTACCAATGGTGTGGACGGGTCAATTAGTAGAATGGGGTCGCCATTTAAAGCCGCCAGTATAGTACCTGATAAGGCATCAGGATAGTTTAATCCTGATGCAATGTAGATTGTTTTTGGGTTCGCAGCCAATTGGCTGTATGCTAATGAGGCTGTATCGAATCTAGTTTGTCCTGCGAATCGAGTGATTTTTGAATTAGGGGAAATCGATTTAATCTCATTTTCCACGGAGCCTGATACAACCGCAGTTCCCCCAGCGATATAAATGTTTTTTGGTTCATTGTTTGTTAGGTATTCTTGTGCCCCTTTTGGTAAGCCATTGGTTTGCGTTAATAGAATAGGTGAATTGGTTTGACTAGCAAAACTGGAAATAGCTAACGCATCGGGAAAATTTTGACCACTGGCTATATAAACAGTATCACTCGTCGAGTTTAACTCGTTTACAATTAACTCATTTGTGTCGTACAGGTCTGAGCCACCCAGTCGTTTTATTTGATGACCTTGATTAGAAAGCAAGCTCTCAAAATTGCTCCCTATTACGCTAGTACCGCCGGTTATATATACCGTGCCTTGCGGTCGCAGATGGGCTTGAATATAATCTAGAGCTGCTTTAGATGTTTGGGTATTACGATCAACCAATAAGATTGGAGCACTTAATTCATGGGCTAAAACACTGGCTGACAAAGCATCGGGAAAATCATTGCCGGAAGCCAGTACAACATTACTAACCGTTTGATTAGAAAACTGATTCGCAATGGCAGTTGAAGTTTCGTATCGATCCGAACCATAAAGGCGAGGATTAATGCTGCTACCAGCCAGAGATAAAGTTGCTGTTGTTGCGATAAAAGTTGCCACTAATATGGGTACAATAGCTAAACTAATCAATTTACGATGCTTCATCTCGGCCTCCTTTTTTCTTTAGTACATCGATGAAGTGCTTCAATGTAAAATTATTTGCCCTTTTTCGCATAGGGTTCTTCAAGTTTACCATAAACTTGGACGTTTCTAACCTCGTAATTTTTTCCATTCAATCGGCATAATAAGGAGACAAAAATGCCAAAAGTCATTGACTTGTCTTTTGAATTTCTTGGCAAAGCAAAATAACCTAGCAGGGATTTTATCCAGGCTAGGCTATAAGAAATTCACGCTATAATTTGTTGGCAATAATCTATTTGAATAGTTAAGACATGAAAAAGGGAACCTATACAATCGATTCGTAAAGTATACAGGATTCTTTACCGATTTTATGGTCAATCCATGTTATAAACGGTTGAATCGTAAGGGCACTTATGTTAAGTTTAAACAAACACACAAAGATGAATAATGTAGAGCAAAGGCGCTCAAAGAGATAATTGTACTTCGGGGTTGAGGTACATTCTTTTAGAGTCGCTTTTTTGCTTTATATATTTAAATTCGCAACGAAGGGTGAGTAATATGCAAAGTTATGGTTTGCCAATGAAACAAGGGCTTTACGATCCAGCATTAGAACATGATGCATGTGGAATGGGATTCGTTGTGAATATCAAGGGCGAAAAGTCTCATGGCATTATAGATGAGGCCTTAACTGTATTGGAAAACTTAAGCCACAGAGGGGCAAGCGGGGCGGATGAAAACACCGGTGATGGAGCCGGAATACTAATTCAAATACCTCACGATTTCTTCCAAAGAGAATGTGAAGTTTTGGGCTTTAAAATGCCGGAAAAAGGCAGCTACGGCGTAGGGATGATTTTTGCACATAAGTATGATGATTTCAGAAAAACACAGATGGAGACCTTTGAAAGAATCGTTCAGGAAGAAGGCCAGAAGATCCTCGGCTGGAGAGAAGTTCCCATCGATAAATCAACCATCGGCGAAGGTGCAAAAGCGGTAATGCCCAGATTTATTCAGGTTTTTATCGAAAAAGATCCTAGCATTACTGATGAGATGGACTTTGAAAGAAAGCTGTATATTATCAGAAAAAGGGCCGAACAAGTCATCGTCCCCATGTGTGAAGATAAGGGGGGAACATTCTATGTTGCCAGCCTTTCCTGCAAAACAATTGTCTATAAGGGCATGCTCACAGCTGAGCAACTAAGAAACTTTTATCTTGATCTTTCCGATCTTGATTTCGTATCGGCTTTAGCAATGGTTCATTCAAGGTTCAGCACAAACACCTTCCCAAGCTGGGAGAGGGCTCATCCCAACAGATATATTGTTCATAATGGTGAGATTAATACCATTCGAGGCAATGTAAACTGGATGAAAGCTAGACAAAAGTGTATCGCTTCCCCACTATTTGACGATCTCTCAAAAGTCTATCCTATTGTGGACGAGTCAGGCAGTGACTCCGCCATGTTCGACAACAGTTTAGAATTTCTTCACCTAACTGGCAGGTCGCTGCCGCACTCCGTAATGATGATGATTCCTGAACCCTGGGAAAAGAATGAGCAAATGTCTAAAGAAAAGAAGGACTTTTATCAATTCCATGACTTTCTAATGGAGCCTTGGGATGGTCCTGCTGCCATGGGATTTACTGACGGTGTGGTCATCGGTGGAGTATTAGACAGAAATGGACTCAGACCTTCTCGGTATTACGTTACAAAAGATGACAAAGTTGTCTTGGCCTCAGAGGTCGGGGTAATTGATATAAAACCTGAAAATGTAAAATATAAGGGCAGGCTGGAACCTGGCAAAATGCTGCTTATTGATACTCAAGCGCAAAGAATCATCTCAGATGAAGAGTTAAAGCAAAGTGTATCGATAATGCATCCTTATGAAGAATGGAACAACCGCCATATCGTCAAACTCAGCGATCTGCCTGTTGAGAAAGCAAAGGAAGAGAAGGTGAGCGAAGACCTAATTCAGCAACAGAAGGCTTTTGGTTATACCTTTGAGGATATTACTATGACTATTCAGCCTATGGCGACCCAAGGGGTTGATCCTATTGGCGCGATGGGTATGGATTCACCATTAGCTGTATTATCCGAGAAACCCCAGATGTTGTATCTGTACTTTAAACAGCTCTTTGCTCAAGTTACTAATCCTCCTATTGACGGAATAAGAGAAGAAATAGTTACATCAAGCAGCATGTTGCTGGGTGATACGGGAAACCTTCTTGATCCTGATCAAAGAAACTCAGCCAGTCTGTCCCTTGATTACCCCATACTAACTAATGAACAACTCGAAACCATTAAGCAGCTAAACAATGGCAGGCTCAAAGCTGCCACCCTTTCCATACTTTATAAGGCCTCGGAAGGGGTAAGCTCTATGGAAAAGGCTTTAGATAGAGTTTTCGCAGAAGCCGACAAGGCTATCAGTGCAGGTGCAAATATTATTATTCTCTCAGACCGGGGCGTCAATGAAGAACTTGCAGCAATTCCTGCGCTTCTGGCATCCTCAGGACTTCATCACCATCTTATTAGACGAGAAATTAGAACCAATTTAGGAATCGTCTTAGAATCTGGGGAGCCGAGAGAAGTCCACCATTTCTGTACTTTAATTGGTTATGGGGTCACTGCAATCAACCCGTATTTGGCCTATGAAACAATTCAAGACCTGGCTGAAAAAGACGTATTAAACGGGCTTAGTTATGCAGAGGCTAAAAAGAATTATATAAAAGCTGGGGTAAAAGGGGTTCTTAAGGTACTCACAAAAATGGGGATTTCCACGATGAGAAGTTATCATGGTGCCCAAATCTTTGAGGCGGTAGGGCTTAAAAAGGAGCTTATTGATAAGTACTTCACTTTTACCCCCTCCAGACTAGAGGGTATAGGACTTGAAGAAATTGCCCAAGAAAATCAAATGCGGCACGAAAGCGCATTCGATGAGAATTCACTCTACACTGATTCTCTTGAAGTAGGCGGACACTTCCAATGTAAGGATGATGGGGAAATCCATCTCTATAATCCTGAAACTATCTATATGCTGCAAAGGGCATGTAGGGAAGGAAACTACCACCTCTATAGAGAGTATTCTAAAAAGGTTAATGATGACGAACTCTACACCTTAAGAAATATCCTGGATTTTAAGGTTAATCCCGATGACATCATTCCCATTGAGGAAGTAGAGTCGGTTGATTCGATTGTCAAGCGATTTAAGACCGGAGCTATGTCCTATGGATCTATCAGCAAGGAGGCCCATGAGTGTCTGGCTATTGCCATGAACAGGCTTGGTGGTAAAAGTAACTCCGGTGAAGGCGGAGAAGACTGCGAACGCTTTAAAGTAATGGCCAACGGAGATACAAAAAACAGTGCGATTAAGCAAGTTGCTTCCGGGCGATTTGGCGTTACCAGCAACTACTTGGTAAATGCCCAGGAGATTCAAATTAAGATGGCCCAGGGTGCCAAGCCAGGTGAGGGTGGCCAGCTCCCGGGACGAAAGATTTACCCAAGCATAGCTAAGGTAAGGCATTCAACCCCAGGTGTAGACCTTATTTCACCTCCGCCCCATCATGATATTTATTCCATTGAAGATTTGGCAGAGCTAATATATGATCTAAAAAACGCCAACAGGGATGCACGGATTAACGTTAAACTGGTTTCCGAAGTTGGAGTAGGAACCATCGCTGCAGGAGTAGCAAAAGGAAAAGCAGACGTCATTCTTATCAGTGGATATGATGGAGGAACTGGAGCCTCACCAAGAACAAGTATCAAGAACTCAGGACTTCCATGGGAACTGGGACTTGCCGAGACTCATCAGACCTTGGTTCTAAACAAGTTGAGAGACAGAGTAGTTGTGGAAACTGATGGCAAATTGCTTTCAGGCCGAGACGTAGTTATTGCGGCCATGCTTGGGGCTGAAGAGTACGGATTTGCAACAACACCGCTGATTGCTCTGGGATGTGTGATGATGAGAGTTTGTAATCTTAACACATGCCCAGTAGGAATAGCCACTCAAGATGAGACTCTGAGGAAAAACTTCACAGGGAAGCCAGAGCATGTTGAAAACTTTATGAAATTTATTGCGCAGGAAATGCGTGAGCTTATGGCTAAGCTGGGCTTTAAAACCATCAATGAGATGGTTGGACGCTCGGATAAACTAAAAGCAAAAGAGAATGTAAAGCACTGGAAGGCTAAACACTTAGACCTATCCCAGATTCTTTATCAACCATATGCCGGCGCAGATATCAGTCGATTCAATACCCAGCCCCAGAACCATATGCTGGAACAAACCATGGATATCAAAAAACTTCTGAGAATTTGTAAACCTGCACTCGAAAATCAAACACCAATTCGGGCCAAACTCAAGATCAATAATGTGGACCGAGTTGTCGGCACAGTCATCGGAAGCGAAATTTCTAAGAGATACGCGGAAGCAGGACTTCCTGAAGATACAATTAAGCTTACCTTTGTGGGGTCAGCCGGACAAAGCTTTGGAGCATTTACTCCGAAAGGGTTGTCCCTCGAACTGGAAGGAGATTCTAACGACTATTTAGGAAAAGGTCTTTCAGGGGCAAAAATTTCAGTTTATCCTCCGAAAACCTCCAACTTTGAACCTGAGAAGAATATCCTAATCGGAAATGTTGCTTTCTACGGGGCAACTTCAGGGGAAGCTTATATCAATGGGATAGCAGGAGAAAGATTCTGTGTAAGAAACAGTGGGGTAAAAGCAGTTGTCGAAGGCGTAGGCGATCATGGCTGTGAATATATGACGGGGGGCAAAGTGGTTATTCTGGGCAAAACAGGAAGGAACTTTGCAGCCGGAATGTCTGGTGGAACAGCCTACCTGCTTGACTTTGACGAAGCATATTGCAACAAATCACTGGTTTTGCTGGAGAAAATTGAGTCTGAAGAAGAAATGAATGAAATTCGGGAAATGATCCAAAAGCATGTCGAGAATACCGGCAGTCCTCTGGGCAAGAAGGTTCTGGAGAGCTGGAAAAGCTATTCACTAAGATTCACTAAGGTCATTCCAAAGGATTACAAACGTATGCTTGAAAACATTGATAAAGCTCATAAGGCCGGCTTAGAAGGTGAAGAGGCCTTACTGGTTGCCTTTAAAGAGAATTTTAAAGATGTTTCCAGGACTTAAGTGTGAGGTGGGACTGAAATGGGAAAAGCGACTGGATTCTTAGAGTATAAGAGAGTTAAACCGAAAAAACGATCCCCGGAGGAAAGAATCAAAGACTGGAATGAGATAAGAATTTCACGGGATCCTGATGTTATAAAAACTCAGGGTGCACGATGTATGAACTGTGGAGTACCTTTCTGTCACGGCGGTGTGCTGTTAAATGGCATGGCCTCGGGCTGTCCTCTGCACAATTTAATTCCGGAGTGGAATGAACTGATCTTTAAGGGTCAGTGGGAAGATGCTTATAAAAGGCTGACCAGAACCAGCCCTTTCCCGGAATTTACGTCCAGAGTTTGCCCTGCACCCTGTGAAGGTGCCTGTACTGAAGGCTATATCATGGAGCCAGTTACCATCAACAGTCTGGAGTATGAGATCATTGAGAGAGCCTTTGCTGAAGGGTGGGTAAAGCCCCGAAAGGGTAAGGCCACAGGAAAGAGAATAGCAATTGTCGGTTCCGGTCCGGCAGGACTATCCGCCGCTTATTATTTAAATGCCGTAGGGCATGACGTAACTGTCTATGAGAGAAGCGACAGAGTCGGTGGTTTAATGATGTACGGGATTCCCAACATGAAGCTTGAGAAACAAATTGTTGAAAGACGGTTTGCGTTACTGAAGGAATCTGGAATTCAATTCGTTCTAAATACTGAAGTGGGTAAAGACATCAGTGCTCAGGAGCTGGTTGATCAGTATGATGCAGTAGTGTTGTGCGCAGGGGCAACCAAAGCACGAGGGCTTAACGTTGAAGGGAAAGATCTCAAAGGTGTTCACTTTGCTGTAGATTTTCTAAAGGCTAATACCAAGAGCCTATTGGATTCAAAGCTGCAAGATGGCAATTTCATTAGTGCTAAAGGCAAGAATGTTATTATTATCGGGGGAGGGGACACAGGAACAGACTGCGTAGCCACTTCGATACGGCATGGCTGTGAGAGCGTCTACCAGTTTGAGATCATGCCTGAACCACCCGCCGAGAGAAAAGAAGAGTCTAATCCATGGCCGGAATGGCCGAAGAAACTCAATGTGGATTATGGCCAGGAAGAAGCTATTAGCCTGTATGGAAAAGATCCCAGAAACTATCTTATTTCTACTAAAAAGATTGTCGGAAACGAGAATGGTGAGGTCAGTGAAGTACACACAGTAGAAATCAATTGGGTCAAGAGTCCCTCGGGAAGAATGGTGCCTCAGGAGGTACCCGGAACCGAAAAGATTTGGAAAGCAGATCTGGTTCTCTTGGCCATGGGATTTCTGGGTCCGGAAGATACGATTGCTAATGAGCTCAAGCTTGACAGAGACCCTCAAAGCAATGTAAAAGCTGAATACGAGGTTTTTAAGACCAACTTAGATAAGGTATTTACCGCTGGGGATATGAGAAGGGGACAGAGTCTCATTGTCTGGGCTCTTCAAGAAGGGAAACTTTCTGCCCGGGAAGTTGATAAATACCTCATGGGTAAGAGTGTTATAAAGTAAGTTTGCAGAATGATGATGATTGGTAGAGGGCCCGCAACAAGGAATTTTTGTTGCGGGCCCTCTGTATGACCAATGTGTTAATACTTTGAGTAATTCCAATTTCTATTCTTGACGACCAGTATTCTTTAACCTCTTATTCACTATTAGAATATCATACCTAAAGAAATTTGACTTCAAAGGTGAGATTTCTGCGGTTTACGAATCTTCTCTACATATTCGACTAATTATTACTTAGATGTAAAAACTAGTGGTAAAATTGTATAGTAAGCTAGTTTATGTTAACGTATATTGTGGAAATTTAAAGTGTCTGATTGAAGAGATCTATAGGAGCTATTCTGGTTTGATGATTTAGAAGTGGGGGGGCTCAAAATGATAGCGGTATATAATACAATCAACAATACTATTGTAAAAACTGACAAACCAGAGGTTAAGGGTTCCTGGGTAAATATGATAAATCCATCAGAAGAAGAAATTGCTTTAATAACAAAAGCATTAAAATTAGAAAATGAGTTTTCTATTAGAGACGCCTTAGATGATGAAGAGCGACCTAGGATTGAAGCGGAGAATGATCAAATTTTTGTGATAATTAACGTTCCGATTAGACAGGATGCCACCGTGATTTATGATACAATTCCTTTAGGGATTATATTGACAAAGGATCATTTTGTAACGGTGTGTTTACAAGAAGTCGATGTACTTAAAGATTTCGAATGCGGAAAAGTACGCGGCCTGGAAACCTATAAGAAGACCAGATTTCTCTTTCAAATTCTCTATAAAAGTGCCACATTATATTTGTCATTTCTTAGAGAGATTGAAAAGAAGACCGACGAGATTGAGCTCACCCTCCACAAATCCATGAAAAATCAAGAGTTAATCAGGTTGCTTAATCTTCAAAAAAGTCTTTTATATTTTACAACATCCTTAAAATCGAACGATAAAGTTATGCAGAAGCTTCTGAGAACAAAGGTTCTAAAAATCTATGAAGAGGATCAGGATTTATTGGAAGACGTTATTATTGAGAATAAACAGGCAGTTGAGATGGCAGAAACCTATAGTAACATTTCAAGTAGTATGATGGATGCTTTTGCCTCGATTATTTCCAATAACTTGAACATGGTAATGAAGTTCTTAGCGTCCATTACTATAATTTTAGCGCTGCCTACTATGCTGGCAAGTTTTTTTGGTATGAACGTAAATATACCCTTACAGACGTCAGAACATGGCTTTCTGATAATCGTTGGCATGTCCGTTGTTCTCTGCTGTGGTGGGGTTGTTTTTCTTGCTAAAAGAAAAATGTTTTAAAGAATAAAGAGAGGAATTTAATCTGCAGTGATAGTCAAGATTTCGGTGCGAAATTTAGTTGAGTTTGTACTAAGGCGTGGGGATCTTCAACCGGGTTCTATAGGTGCTTCCAGGGCCTTGGAGGGAATCAAAGCTCATCAGTATATCCAGAAAATCGGCGGATCCGACTATGTACCGGAAGTGTCTCTTAGCTACTCGTATCCTAATCTCGAACATCCATCAAGTTATAAAAGTAATATCTGTGAAAGCCTCACCTTAGAGGTTAATGGTCGTGCTGACGGAATAATTATTAAGGAAACAACTTCATGTATTGATGAAATCAAAACTACGTCCTTGGACTTAGATTTAATTGATGAATCTTTTAACGATTTGTACTGGGCTCAAGCCCAGTGTTATGCATTCATGTATGCGAGCCAAGAGGGTTTAGAGGAAATGGAGACACAGCTTACCTACGTTCAGCTGGATACGAATCAAATTAAAAGGTTTTCGCGGAAGTTTACTCTCATAGAACTCAATGAATTCTTCATTAATCTAGTTGAAGAGTACTTGGTTTGGGCATATCGACTGCAAGAGTGGATTGTAAAAAGAGACGAAAGCATTCGAACAATCCAATTTCCTTTCGGAACTTATAGGCCGGGCCAGCGAGAATTAGCTGTAGCTGTTTATCAAACAATTAAACAAACTCAAAAACTATTTGTCCAAGCTCCTACAGGTATTGGAAAGACAATCGGCACATTATTTCCAGCCTTAAAAGCTGTGGCTGAAGGGCATACAAAGCAGATTTTTTATCTTACCGCAAAAACCATTACTCGAACCGTTGCTGAAAAAGCTTTGCTGGATTTAGATACCCAAGGTCTAAAGGTTAAACGTTTGACCCTAACTGCGAAAAGTAAGATTTGCTTTCTGCCAGAAGAGTCATGTTTGCCTGAAGATTGTCGGTTTGCGCGAGGATATTACGATCGTTTAAGAGTGGCGGTCGATGAAATGTTCAATGAAGATGCTTGGACGAGGCAAACTGTTGAAAATCATGCACGAAGACATTCAATCTGTCCCTTTGAATTTTCTTTGGAATTGGCAAATTGGGCGGATGTGGTTATCTGTGATTATAACTATGTCTTTGATCCTCGGGTTTATTTGAAACATTTATTTCTAGAAGGGGGCGAGTACACCTTTCTGATAGATGAAGCCCATAACTTGGTGGATAGAGCAAGGGATATGTTCTCAGCTGAGTTGGGAAAAGAATCTTGGCTGAGCTTAAAAAGAAAGACCAAAGATGATAACAAACGGCTGACAAAAAGTCTGACCAAAGTTAACTCAGCCCTGGTTAATGAAAAAAAAGATTGTACTGAGACAACGGGAAATGGAGAGAGTGTACAAAAGGAGTCTCCAAATGGATTAATACAAGCTTTGAGGAATTTTATTAAAGAGGCTGAGTACTTTTTGAAGACAAATGATCAACCCTATTCCTGGCAAGAGCAACTCTTAGACCACTATTTCCAAGCTCTTAGCTTTACAAGAACGGCTGATAGTTATGATGAACGTTATATTACTTATAAGTATCTTACTAGAGATGATTTTCAGATAAAATTGTTTTGTCTAGATCCTGCAATGCGTCTTATGGAAGCCTTGGGAAGAGGTAGGTCTGCAGTTCTCTTTTCCGCCACATTGAGTCCGATGGATTATTTTATGAATATTCTGGGTGGGGAGGAAACCTCCTATAAGCTCAAGTTAGCATCTCCTTTTCCAGCAGAGAACCTATGTTTGCTTGTGAATGATCGGATTTCCACCAAGTATAAACAACGTAATTCAACCTACGATCAAGTTGCCGAAGCGATTCAGGCATTGGTACTAACCAGAATGGGTAATTATTTTGCCTTTTTTTCTTCGTATCACTATATGAAGGAAGTCTATTCAAGATTTAGGGAACTTGAACCACGGGTTGAGGTAATTTGCCAGTTTTCGGATATGGAGGAAGAAGAGCGGGAAACTTTTTTGAAAAGGTTCTCTCAAAATCCCAAGCAGACCTTAGTTGGCTTTGTTTTACTTGGAGGGATCTTTGGTGAAGGTATTGACCTTATTGGGGACAGGCTCTCGGGAGCGATTGTAGTAGGGGTAGGGTTACCCCAAGTTTGTATGGAGCGAGAGGTAATCCGTACGTATTTCGAAGCTTCATGTCAATTAGGTTTTGAATTTGCTTATATGTATCCTGGTATGAACAAAGTATTACAAGCAGTCGGAAGAGTAATTCGAACTGAGAAAGATCGCGGGGTAGTGTTGCTAATCGATGAACGTTTCTCAAAGACTGCTTACAAAAGGCTGTTTCCGGAGGAATGGAAAAGTATTACTTTCTGCAGAACCTGTGATAGTATTGTTTCATCTGCTGAACGTTTCTGGACAGTAAAAAATCTTTAAGAAAAAAGAGAGCTATGGCCCTCTAAACAAGACCATCTGCATCTTTTATAAACAGCATTGCTTGATCAAAAACTGTTTCATCAACAATTGTAGCTAAAAGGATGTCTCTGCCTGTTATAGGGTTATCCCCGCCATCGCTCATACCACTGGCACTAACATCTGCTGAAGCCAAAATTCCCGAATCACGATCGCCGCTTGCACCCAGGGTTAGTGTTGCTTGACTAGATATTTGACCACTTGTCGGATTTATCAATTTATCAGAGCTTCCTAAGGGATATTTACCAAAACGATTTACTTGAATATCTTCTTTAACCCCTAAGCTTTTAATCTGATCAGCGACTCTGTTAGCATCTTCAGGACTCTTGAAATAAGCAATTATACTTTTTTCACCCATTGTTGCCACACCCTTTTTTAATAATAATATTAAGCTTTACTAGACGGGCAACATTTATTCTAAGTTCTGATGTCTCTTACTAAACACCAAGAATTTCACAACCTTTATAAAGAGATTTAAGAAAGGTACTAGGCTTTAAGGTGGTTTCTATGGTTTAATATATTTTGGTTAGAAAAGTGAATAGAGGTTTTTTTATGTTTATGTACTTTTTTCCTATCTTCCTAATCGTAACATCAAATGTTATTTATAATGTCTGCCAAAAATCTACACCTCAGAGTGCTAACCCTTTTTCAGCTTTACTGGTTACTTACCTAACAGCAGCCGTTTTAACCCTGATTGCATTTCCGTTTTACAAGACAGACAAAAGCTTTTACCAGTCTTTCAGCGATTTGAATTGGACTAGCTATGCCCTTGGCGCAGCAATAATGGGGCTCGAATTAGGTTATTTGCTGGCTTATAGAGTAGGGTGGAATATAAGTGTCGGATCGTTGGTAGCCAATATTATTCTTGCGATTATGCTTATTCCAATAGGGATTTTGTTTTATAAAGAGGGTTTTGCTGTTAATCAAATTATTGGAGTAGTATTTTGCCTAGTAGGCTTAATACTTATAAACAAGTAGTGGATCTATTACTGCAACTATAGGAGCGACATAAGATGAAATTATCAACTCAATTGTTGGATTGGTACGCTACAGTAAAAAGAGATTTGCCCTGGCGAAAGACTGGGGATCCATATGCAATTTGGGTATCAGAGGTTATGCTGCAACAAACCCAAGTAAAAACGGTTATTCCATATTATGAACGATTTTTAGATCGCTTTCCTAGCGTTGAACATTTGGGAGTGTCTAACCTTGACGATGTATTAGCAATTTGGAGTGGACTGGGATACTATTCTCGAGCGCGTCGCTTGTGGGAAGGGGCGAGGTATCTGATTCAAAACCTTGGTGGAATAGTCCCCAAAGATTACGAGACACTTGTAAAGATTCCAGGGATCGGAGACTATACAGCAGGAGCTATTGCCAGCATCGCCTTTGGGCAAAGAGTTGCAGCTATTGATGGAAATGTTAAGAGGGTAGTGTCGCGCCTTTTAGCTTGGCCGGAACCAATAGAAACGACTCGCAGTCTGCGATACTTTAGAGAAAACTTGTTGAAATGGCAATCGGATCAAAACCCGGGGGATTTTAACCAAGCATTAATGGAGCTGGGTGCCATGGTTTGTAAACCCACAAAACCCCACTGCGAAGATTGTCCTCTAGCACAATTTTGTGAAGGATATTTCCAGGAAGATGTTCAACATTTTCCGGTCAAAAAGCCTAAAACCCAACGTCAGGAGGTCACTCGTCTGACCTTCATTCTGCGCAAGGGAAATAAGATCTATCTTCAAAAACGCCCTTCAAAGGGGCTATTGGCTGATTTATGGGAACTTCCGGGTGTGGAATTGAGTCAAGATGATCTTCAGAACTTTACTAACAGTCCTTCGACTATTTCAATAGATACGTACTTAAATCTTTTTCGACAGGCAATACCTGAAAGTGGGTATGAAAGGCAAGTGGAGGAAGACTTTAAGCACGGGATAGAATTTCATGGTCCAGTTTACTATACCTTCAGCCATCGTCGTTGGGAACTAATCTGGTTAATTATTGATCTTGATAAAAACTATGGAGTCGGCTGGGATGACCGAGAAGTTGAACTAACAAGATCCTCTCTTCTAAGGGAAAAACAAGGGAAATATCAGTTAGAAGCTTTGGAAACGAGGAAAAGTGATATGTGTAAATGGGTTTCTTCAGAGGATTTAAGATTAATTCCACTCCCTGTGGCATTTCAGTCCATTATCGAAGAGCTAGTGACCTTTTAACAAAGTGATGATTAATATTGTATACATGGGGAAAAACAGTTGAATCTAAGGTAGTCTCTATGGTACTTTAAGTGTATAAACTCCATATTGATGGTGAAGCAAAGGCGCTTTATAGGATTTTGTACTCGATTCAAGTACAATTTTCTAAAAGTGTCTCTTTTTTACCGTCAAGAAGATCATTAGGGTACTTGTATGATACCTGAACTCTTGGCGTCAGCCAAGGTTTTCTTGTTCTTTGTACATTGAATTACGAGGTGATGGACTAAAATCTTTTCCTAGGTATTTTTGCATAATGACCTATGAATACAAGAGGGACTTAGATGGGATATAATAAGTCTAAGCCGATATAATTAATCATAACTTTGGCTTTAGGAAAGGAGAGAATCTTAATTGAATTTATCAAAAGAGGAATGTCTCAAGTTTGTAAAAGAAAATGATGTTCGATTTATTCGACTTCAGTTCACAGATATTTATGGTCGGATGAAGAACATAGCTATCACAGATAAACAGCTTGCTAACGCTTTCCAAAATGGAGTCATGTTTGATGGCTCAGCAGTGGCCGGGTTTTCTGGAATTGAATCATCAGATATGTTCCTTTTTCCAGACCCGAGTACATTTTCGATCATTCCTTGGAGGCCACAACAAGGTAAAGTTGCCAGAATAATTTGCGATATCAAGAACCATGATGGTTCTCAGTTCGAGGGTGATCCGCGTTATATTCTTAAAAGAACCATAAAGAAAGCCCAAGATCTGGGATACACTTTTCAGGTTGGCCCGGAATGTGAGTTTTTTATGTTTTATAACGATGATGAAGGTCAACCTACTACGATTACCCATGATTCAGCCAGTTATTGTGATTTAGCACCCATTGACTTGGGTGAAAACACTCGTCGTGAAATTTGCATTGTTTTAGAGGAAATGGGATTTGAAATTGAGACTTCCCATCATGAAACTGCTGCGGGACAACATGAAATTGATTTTAGGTACACTGATGCCCTTACTGCAGCAGATAGCATTATGACTTTTAAAATGGTTGTTAAGATTATTGCTCAGCGTAATGGTCTCCATGCCACCTTTATGCCAAAACCACTTCCTGGTGTTAATGGTTCAGGAATGCATATTAATATGTCTTTGACTAAAGATGGCGTTAACCTTTTTAGTGGAGGTCAAACTGAATCAGATATATCCGTTTCAGCGAAGCAGTTTGCCGCCGGACTCCTAGACCATATCAAAGGGATTACTGCCATCGCTAATCCCCTCATTAACTCCTATAAACGTTTACAACCGGGTTTTGAAGCTCCAGTGCATATTGCCTGGTCTCATATGAACAGGAGCCCATTACTGAGAGTTCCTGCCCCTAGGGGTGAAGGAACCAGGCTCGAACTCAGAAGTCCAGACCCCAGCTGCAATCCATATTTTACTTTAGCATTGCTATTGGAAGCGGGGCTTGATGGATTAAACAGAAATTTATCCCTGCCTGATCCGGTTAATGTCAATATTTACACCCTGACAGCTGAACAGGAAGAAAATCTAAAGCTAGAGCGCTTACCCTCAAATTTGTTATTTGCTCTTGAAGAGATGAAGAAAGATCCTCTGATTCAATCGACACTGGGTTCACATGCGTTTAATAAATATCTAGCCGCAAAGGTCTTAGAATGGGAAGACTACGATAATTCAGTTCATGCATGGGAAATTGAAAAATATCTAAAAGCCTATTAGAAATAGTTTCCCTGCATAAAGGGGTGATTGTAGTGAGCGCAGGGAGTGTTTTAGTTGTTTGTGGAAAAGCTGAAATGGCGAGCAGCATACAGACAATGCTCGTAAAAGAAGGCTTTTATCCGGTTAGCTGCGCTCAATCAGCCAATGAAGCGCGCAGGAATTTTTTTAGCACGGGATTTGATTTAGTCATTATAAGCACTCCATTACCCGATGAACAGGGTACAGATTTAGTCTTTGATGCTCATGAGAAAACGTCTGCAGGTATAGTAGTCATTGCAAGGCCAGAACAGCTACTTGACATGCAATGTAGTCTTGAGAAAATAAATGCACTAATTTTGCCTAAGCCCATCAACCGATTGACACTGCTTCAAACTGCTCGGTTTGCACTCTCAGTACGAAATTCCATGACTCAGCTTATTAACGAGCGGGATAGTTTAAAGAAACGAATGGATGAACGTAAGATACTTGAGCAAGCTAAATGGCTGCTTGTAGAAAAGTTAAATATGAGCGAGCCGCAAGCTTTTCGCTTAATCCAGAAAAGGGCAATGGATTTGCGTCTTCCTCAGGCTCTGGTTGCGGAAGAGATTATTAAGAAATATGAATAGACTGGGATACCTAGTAGGATAGCTAGGTATTCTTTTTTTTGTGTTAATGATAACAATGGTTATTGAACAATGGAGAAAGAAACTAGGTATAAAGGATTTCAGTTAAATCAGGAATATGATATTCTTTAGTGGAAAATAGTAAAGCATAGAGCTACGTATGGGCAGGAGATGAAACATGGAAATTGTTGTAGGAGTTACAGGAGCAACGGGAACAATTTACGCGATAAATTTATTGAAAGCTCTTCAGGAAACTGGGAAAGTGAATGTTCATCTGATAATGAGCGATTGGGCTAAAGAAAACCTGAAAATAGAAACCGACTATTCCTTGAAGGATATGGAAAGCTTGGCTGCTGAAGTCTACGACAATAAGAACTTAGGAGCGAAAACCTCTAGTGGATCCTTTAGGACGGATGGAATGGTTATTGTGCCTTGCAGTATGAAGACGTTAAGTTCGATAGCCAATGGTTATGATGATAATCTTATAACTCGGACAGCGGGCGTGATGCTCAAAGAAGGCAGAAAGCTCATCTTGAGTCCAAGAGAGACACCTCTAAGCGCAATCCACATCGAAAACATGCTGAAGTTAGCCAGGACTGGGGTAAGGATTATACCTCCTATGCCTGCTTTCTATAATCATCCTCAAACCATACAAGACATAATAAATCATCATGTTATGAAGATACTGGATCAATTTGGGATAGATTTCGAGAAGGCTAAACGCTGGCAAGGGTAAGAATTTTATTTTACTGGATGGAGTGTATTCCCATATTGATTAGCGGCAGCTTCCTCCTTCATAAAGTTTTTCCTTTCTTGGATCATAAAATGGAAAATAAATACTTGACACGGAGCCGAGGATCGTTTAGAATCTAAATAATTCAAAACGCAAACAACTAACACAATGAAGGGAAGTCCCCAGCTCCTAGAGTTAAGAGAACTGACGGTTGGTGCAAGTCAGTCTACAGAGTTGAAGGATTCCATCCTGGAGTGGCCAATGATGAATTGTGACGGGTTCCGCCCGATATTGCGGACATAAGTTGGCCGTTTCGGCAACATGGGTGGCAACGCGGGAATAACCTCTCGTCCCTAATTGGGATGAGGGGTTTTGTTTATTTTTAAGCGTTTGTTTCCTGTTGTTACTAACGGCTGAAACTTGGGTGGCACCGCGGAATTCCCGCCCCAATCTTGGGGTGGGTTTTGTTTTTCTCTCACAAACCAATATTATACAAATTATTTATATATTTAAAAAGGAGGAATATTTTATAGATTAAATCTAATAAATGGTGATGAACCTCTAAGGTGCATGCACTTATAATATGCAAATGAATTTGATGAGAGGATACACCTAATCGAGATACTAGATAAGCTTTATATAGCGAAGAGTTACAGATATAAAAAATTGAGGAGGAATTTATATGGCAAGAATTTTTAATTTTTCTGCGGGACCTGCTGTATTACCTGAAGAGGTGCTAAAAGAGGCAGCAGAGGAGATGCTGGATTACAACGGAACGGGCATGTCTGTTATGGAAATGAGTCATCGCTCTAAAGCTTTTGAACAAATTATAACTGAGGCAGAAAAAGACCTTCGAGATCTACTGCAGATTCCGGATAATTACAAGGTCTTGTTTCTTCAAGGTGGTGCATCCCAACAATTTGCCATGATACCTATGAACTTAATGAAAAACAAAGTAGCCGATCACATTAACACTGGGCAATGGGCAAAAAAAGCAATCGCTGAAGGGAAATTATTTGGAAAGATCAATGTTATTGCTTCTTCTGAGGATAAGACCTTCACTTATATACCAGACTTGAACAACTTAAAGATTTCGGATGACGCTGATTATGTTTATATTTGCCATAACAACACAATATACGGAACTAAGTATCATCAATTACCCGACACTGGGGATAAGGTTCTAGTTGCTGACATGTCTTCGGACATATTATCTGAACCTGTGGATGTTACGAAATATGGACTGATTTTTGCAGGAGTTCAAAAAAATATTGGCCCTGCCGGTGTAGTAGTTGTCATTATCCGTGAAGACTTAATTACTGAGGATGTCCTGCCGGGAACGCCAACCATGCTGCGCTATAAGGTGCATGCTGATAACAAATCACTGTACAATACCCCTCCGGCTTATGGTATTTATATTTGCGGTAAAGTGTTTAAGTGGATTCAAAAACTAGGCGGACTCGAGGCCATGAAGAAAATTAATCTAGAAAAGGCTTCGATTTTATATGACTATCTTGATTCCAGTAAGCTGTTTCGCGGGACGGTTGTAAAGCAGGATCGCTCATTAATGAATGTTCCCTTTGTCACAGGTTCTGATGAGTTGGATGCTAAATTTATTAAGGAAGCTAAGGCTGCCGGATTTGAAAACCTGAAAGGACATAGAACTGTAGGTGGTATGAGAGCAAGTATTTACAACGCCATGCCCATCGACGGAGTTAAGGCTCTAGTTGCGTTTATGAAAAAGTTTGAAGAAGAAAATTGTTAAAAGCAAATCGGTGCTTGGATAAGTAAATAAAATTATGAGGTGAAAGAAATGTTTAACGTTAATTGTATCAATAAAATAGCTAATGTTGGTCTAGACCTGTTTACAGATAATTATCAAATGGTGGAGCAATTCAACGATGCCGATGCAGTACTCGTAAGAAGTTCAAGTCTTCATGAATTGGAATTACCGAAGACCCTAGAAGCTATCGCCAGAGCAGGTGCCGGTGTAAATAACATTCCGTTGGAGAAATGTGCTGAAAACGGAACTGTAGTCTTTAACACTCCGGGTGCAAATGCTAATGGAGTAAAAGAAATTGTCATTGCCTCGCTAATCATTGCCTCAAGGGATATTTTTGGGGGAGTCAACTGGGTGAATTCCTGCAAGGACGATCCAGAGGTAGCTAAACTTGTCGAGAAGAATAAGGCCAAGTTTGCTGGAACAGAAATTAAAGGAAAAAAGCTAGGTGTTATAGGATTAGGTGCTATAGGAATTTTAGTTGCTAATGCCTTGAATAAGCTGGACATGGAGGTTTATGGATATGACCCATTCATTTCTGTGGATGCAGCTTGGAACCTTTCAAAATATATCAAACAAGCGAAGTCTTTAGAAGAGATCTACAGAGAATGCGATTTTATTACCGTTCATGTGCCTCTAACCGATTCAACCAAGGGAATGTTTAATAAAGAAACCTTTGCCATGATGAAAGATGGTGTTAAACTATTAAACTTTTCCAGGGATACCTTAGTTATTGATGATGACATTGTTGAAGCCTTGGAGTCGGGAAAGGTTGGCCGCTATGTCACAGATTTTCCAAATCCCAAGGTGTGTGGAGTTAATGGTGTAATTACGGTTCCTCATTTAGGTGCTTCAACGAGTGAATCAGAAGATAACTGTGCAGTTATGGCAGTAAGGCAGATAATGGACTACCTGGAAAATGGAAATATCAAGAATTCAGTTAATTATCCCAATTGTGATATGGGAGTATGCAACCACGTTGGACGTATCGCCATTAATCACAGAAACATACCTAACATGCTCAGCCAATTTACCTCAACCGTTGCTAGAGAAAATATCAATATCCCGGACATGATTAATAAAAGCAAAGGAAAGTATGCCTATACTATTCTGGATATTGAATCTCCTGCGACCCCAGAACTAGCAAATAAGATTAAGCAAATTGACGGAGTTTTAAAGGTTAGAATCATTAAGTAGTAAATTGAGTCAATGATTAATTAAATAAATAAGAACAAGTAAACAAAGGTATTGAATTGACTTAGATTGTTAATTGTCAAAAACTAAGTAACAGGACTGAATAAGTTTGATTCCTTTAGCAAGGAGGCAGGTGCTTGGTTCGCAGGTTAAACACAAATCATAGACATGCTCCTGTCTCTCTTTTTGGTAACAAGTTTATTATTCATGTTTTAGAAGTTTATGAATTGGAGGTTAAGCTTTGGCAACAGTCAGACCATTTAAAGCCCTTAGGCCTAAAGAAGAAGTGGCAAGCAAAGTAGCGGCACTGCCCTATGATGTATATAATCGAGAAGAGGCTTTGCAGGAAGTATTAAAGGAGCCTTTATCCTTTTTGAAAGTTGATAGAGCTGAGACCCAATTTCATGAGAGTTTTAACCCTTACGATATCCAGGTTTATGAGAAAGCCAGAGATATTCTTCAAGACATGATAAGTCAAGGTGTCTTAATTAAGGAAGCCCAGAATTGTTATTATGCCTACGAACTAACTATGGCTGGACGTTCCCAAACTGGTTTAGTGGGATGTGCCTCCATAGATGACTACCTTACTAATGTTATAAAAAAACATGAGAAAACCAGAGAAGACAAAGAGATAGATCGAATAAACCATGTAGATATTTGTGCTGCCCATACCGGACCTATCTTCTTAGCCTATCGTGCTCAAGAAACTATAAACACTGTAATTGAGAGAATCAAACAGGAAAAATCCATCTATGATTTTGTTGCAAGCGATGGAGTTAGGCATAAAGTGTGGAGTATTGCGAAGCAAGACGACATAGAAATAATCTCCACAAAGTTTAAAAACATAGAAAGTATTTATATAGCAGATGGACACCACAGAACAGCTTCAGCAGTGAAAGTTGGCTTGAAAAGACGGGCCGAGAATCCTAACTATACAGGAGACGAAGAATTCAACTATTTCCTTTCTGTTCTTTTTCCCCACGACCAATTAATGATTTTAGATTATAATCGAGTTGTGAAAGATTTAAACGGTCTTAGTAAAGAAGAGTTTTTAACTAAGGTGGCGAAAAACTTCAACGTTGAAGAGCTTGGAACAGAACCCTATAAGCCAGAGACAAAGGCTGTATTTGGAATGTACCTAGAAGGAGTATGGTATAAGCTGACGGCAAAGGATGAGATCCGCTCTGTCAATCCTGTCGAGGGACTAGATGTGGCAATACTTCAAAATTATTTATTAATTCCCATTCTTAATATTAAAGACATAAGAACCGACAAAAGAATTGACTTTGTCGGTGGAATAAGAGGACTTGAAGAACTTGAGAAACGAGTAAGCACTGATATGAAGATTGCCTTTGCCATGTTTCCAACTTCAATTAATGAATTGTTTGAAGTATCCGATGCTGGTGAGTTAATGCCGCCAAAATCTACTTGGTTTGAGCCAAAGCTTAGAAGCGGATTGTTCATTCATGAGCTGAGGTAAGTATATAATTGGCCGAGGAAAAGTATTTTCAATCCATGTATAAACCTTCATTTAATTGGATATGCTAGTTGTTGAGATGAAATTCATGGCAAATTCAGACTGATAGACAAGTTTTATTACTGCCTTGGCATTGTTACAACGCTACAGCCTTATTGGCTTGATCCAAATCCTAAGTAGAACGTGAATAAGTCATCTGACAGAGTCCGATAAATGGGCTCTGTTTTTTATTTAATAACTAGTTGACAAAACTAGTCAGCGTGTTATAATTAGTTTTAACTAAATCATTAAAGGCTATGACGGAGTAAAGTAACCTATTTATTACCTTTCAGGGAGGAAGAGTCTCGACTGTAAACTCTTCTACGTGTAGTGATAGATGAAGTTCCCTCCCGAGCTGCCGGCTGAACGTTTTATATAGTAGGCTTGGACGGTTCTTCACCGTTAACAAGAAGGGGGTATCGGATATCAATTCCCGTACCTTTGTCGAGTGGCCTTTTTTGGCTTAAGTTGGGTGGTAACGCGAGATACAGCATCTCGTCCCTTCAAAGGGATGAGGTGTTTTTTATTTTGCTAGCCTTGCATATTCGACAAACACGAGTTTTTGATAGACCTGTACCTTTTGATGAGTGGGCCAATTAATTTTGGTCAAAATGGGTGGTAACGCGGAAGTCCACGGCTTTCGTCCCTGTGGAAGGGATGTGCCGTGGACTTTTTTAATTTAAATATTTAGGAGGCTTTTTATTATGAAAGATTTAAGATTAGCAGGGTTAAAGGCAGAGCGCAGCACTATAGAGATTAATGGAGTGACCATAGGTGGCAAAGAAATAATCCTGATTGGTGGACCATGTGCTGTAGAATCAAGCATCCAAATGAGTCAATCGGCGGAGACGGTAAAAAAGGCGGGAGGGAAAATCCTGCGTGGTGGAGTATTCAAACCTCGTACTTCTCCCTATAGTTTCCAAGGCCTGGGACGGGAGGGGCTTAATTATCTAGTACAAGCAGCTAGGGAACAAAGCTTGCTCTGTGTAACAGAAGTAATAGATGCTCCAAGTCTTGAATTAGTAGTCAATGATATTGATATTATCCAAATAGGCGCTCGTAATATGCAAAACTTTGAGCTGTTGAAAATGGCGGGTAAAATTAGTAAACCAATAATCTTGAAACGGGGATTATCAGCAACAATTGAGGAATGGCTGTATGCAGCTGAATATATCCTATCCTCAGGTAACCCTAATGTCATCCTTTGTGAAAGAGGAATTCGAACCTATGAACCCAGTACACGGAACACCCTTGATCTCAGTGCTGTTGGAGTTGCTAAGGAGCTTTCTCATCTTCCGGTGATTGTTGATCCAAGCCATGCAGCAGGGAGAAGAGATTTGATTGCTTCCTTGTCTAAGGCAGCGATTGCTTCTGGAGCAGACGGTCTATTGATTGAGATGCATCCAAATCCTGCAGAGGCTGTCAGTGATGGGCCCCAATCCCTACACCCCGAGCAACTCATCCAACTAGCTGGAGAATTAGGAGCTGTGGCGGAATCGGTTAATAGAATCTTTGCTTGTGAAAGAAATTGTGTTGAAGAGACTCTTGAAACTTTGCGAGGACAAATTGACAACATTGATCAAGAAATTATCGAGCGTTTAGCCGCTCGCATGGAGATAGTAAGTAAAGTCGCAGATCAAAAACGTTTGGATAGAGTGAAAGATAGTTCTCGAGAGAAGGAAGTGATTCAAAGACTGACTGCTCTTGGCAATGAATTAAAACTTCCGTCGGAACTTGTTAAGAAGATCTACCCAATAATTTTTGATGTAGCAGTGCAATCTCAAATTAGACAAAAATTGGTTAGAGAGAAGGAAGGAGACCTTTCGCTTGTTTCCCCTTTAGTGAGCAAATAGTCCTTTGCTAAGCTTAAAAAACCTTTAGAAACATTAGATTTCTAAAGGTTTTTTAATTGGCAATTGTAGTTTGGCCAGGGTACAGCTTTGGAATAAAAATAATTGATTGTGTCAATATGTATTACCTATAGACATAGTATAAGGGCAATGCTAGACTTTAAGTGTCTAGAGAATCCTAAAAGGATGTGAGTGCTAAAGTTGGTAAGAAGTAAAGTTATTAAAAAGAGGGGAGGATGTAACATGATTCTAGAAACGCAGATTACAATATATGTCTGTTCTCTTTGTCAGAGAACTTACAAACTGAAGGAAGATGCTAAAAAATGTGAATATCTCTGTTCTAAACTACTTGAGTCCCCTGATATATCTGTATTAGGCTTAACCTCTAGGACCTACAATCTTCTTAAAATTGCTGGCATAGATACACTCGATGAGTTACGTGAGACAACAGACAGTCAATTACTGAATTTAAAACGCTTTGGACAAGGTGCATTAAATGAGTTGCATCAAAAGCTGCAACGTTATGAGGCAAAACTTAAGAATCATTGAGCGGGTTCAGTTAAATGAAAATTACTCAATCACAACTATTATTGAATAATACCACTGCCTGTTGGTGAGTGAAATATTTTGTGAGGAAAATTGCTGTTTTTAGCTTTATGACCTTCTACAACACTGATTCATGGAAATGGGGGATGACTATGAACAAACAATATTATGAAGTTCAAACGGATTATTCGCCTTTTCACAAACAACGATTTCAGGTTGGTGACCGAGTGGAGACTTGTAGTCATTGCCTTGGAACCGTGATACGAATTGAATGCGATGAAATGGGACTCTTTATAATAGTTCGCTTAGATATTCTACAGGAAGAATTTGCTTATGATCCCTATGATTTGGAAATAATTTAATAACAATATCGCTATTGGAAAGGCTGAAATGAAAGTTGGAAAAATAGCATGCTTGAGCAGATAAGCAAACTGTGTCATTCAAGATACAGTTTGCTTTATTGTTGGTGCTTGGCATTTGGTATACCATTTAACTTGCGTCTTAGGTGTCTATAGAATTATAATTGCCTTAACTGGCAGTATAAACATAAGGGGAGAAGGAAAGTGGCGTATCATTTTTCACCCATTAAGTTGGATGATAAAGGTCATATAAGAGATTCGGTGTTTGCGATTTTGAGGAATGCAATCTTAGATAAGAAACTAGAACCGGGTCAGAAATTGGTAGAACGTACTATAGCTGAACAACTGGGGATTAGCAGAACTCCTGTTCGCGAGGCAATTAACCAGCTTGTCCTAGAAAGGTTGGTAACACATATCCCCCGTAAAGGGGTTGTAGTTTCAGGTTTCTCCAAAGCAGATATTATTGAGATTCTCGCTATAAGGACTTCTTTAGAAGCGCTTATTTGTAGTATTGCAGCTACAAAGATTAAACCCCGGGATTTAAAACGATTAGAATCTTTAGCAAAGCAAATTACGGAAGAACATGGTAAGGGTAATTACAAAAAATCCAACCAATTGAATGATAAATTTCATGAGATAATTTATAAAGCGGCTGAGAGTCCAAGGGTTTACAGTTTTCTTTATACTTTGCACGAGTATATTACCAAGTTCACTCAAGTGGCATATTCAAAACCTGGTCGATCTGAAGAAGTATGGGTGGAACATAATGAAATTATTGAGGCTCTAAGCAGACATGATAGTTCTCAGGCTGAGGTCGTAGCGAAAAGACATGCTGAGAATTCGAGTAAAGCATTTCTAAAAATGGCTTACTGGGAAAAAGATTAGTTGATCCAATTATGCGTATAAACCCTCTAGGAAAATTGTGCTTAGAAGTTGTTTTAGAATAGTTAAATTAAATTATGCCTGGATAATTTGGTATACAAAAATTAATGATTTGGTATACCAAACCTATTGAATTTGAGAAGTTGAGGTAATATACTTACCTTAAGAAAGCTCATGATATCTGTCTGTGAGAGATTTAAGACTAGACCGAAGAAAGAAGGGGGAGCACAATGTTATCACAACTTTGGGATCTTTTAATTGCCTTTGCCAGAGCCAGCAACTTGGGCTTCGGAGGCGGTCCGGCAGTCATTCCACTTATTAAAATCGAAGTCGTGGAAAGGTACCACTGGATGACTAATTCGGAATTCACGGACGCTCTTGCCGTTGGAAATGCATTGCCGGGACCGATCGCTACAAAACTGGCAGGTTATGTTGGTTACCAAGAGGCCGGATGGTTAGGAGCCTTGGTGGCAAATATTGGTGTGATTCTACCGACTTCACTGGCTGTAATTTTGCTGGCCCGTTTCTTGATGAAATATTCCAATTCTCCAGTTTTAAAAGGAATGCTCAAGGGTGTTCGCCCGGTTGTCGTAGTTTTGATAGCTCAAACCGCATTAGATATGGGTATAGGCTCTTTTCCTAACATGACGACTTGGGGGATTGCTTTAGCTACAGTTGTCTCATTATTCTGGTTGAAGCTACACCCTGCCCTAATCATTGTAATTTCTATGATATTTGGATTAGTTGTTTTTCGCTAAATTCTGTTGGTTTAATCTACAGCAATTATTTTACATTGTAACGTAATACTTAGCTAAAAATCTGGAATACAAGGTGGTGCTTTCATGCTTAGAAAACTATGGGACCTATTTATTGGTTTTACTCGTGCTTCAAACTTGGGGTTTGGAGGAGGTCCTTCACTAATACCGCTGGTTAAAGCGGAGGCAGTTGATCGTTATCATTGGATGGATAACCAAGAATTTGCGGATGCACTCGCTATTGGCAATGCGTTGCCAGGACCAATCGCTACAAAAATGGCAGCTTATACCGGTTATAAGGTTGCAGGTTGGTTAGGTGCTTTAGCGGCAACAATTGGGACGGTTGCTCCTACGGTAATAGTAGTAGTTCTTTTGGGAAGTCTGATTATGAAATACTCCCATTCTTCTGAGCTGCAGGCTATGCTTATGGCAGTTCGCCCTGTGGTAGTTGTTCTTGTTGCAGAAACTGCCTATGACATGGGAAAGAGGGCTTTTCCATCAAGCAGTACTTGGGGAGTCGCTGTTGTTACTATAGCCCTGCTATATTTAGTGAATATCCATCCTGCCTTTATTATCGTAGCTTCGATGCTTTTTGGCTGGCTGGTGTATGGAAAAGCGAAAAAGACAAACTAGTAAGTCCAAGCAGTCATAGGGACTTTGACACCCACTTTGAGTGGGTGTTTTGCATATAATTGAAAGTTCCCTTGACTTTAAGCGGAAAACTGGCAAAATTAACATAATAGACCTTTAGCGAAGGGACGTAGAAATAGGGGGGATATTAATGAATGAATGTGTATTTTGCACATTGCCAGCCGAAGTTAATCTTGTTGAGAACGACCTTGTGCGGGCATTTTATGACAAATACCCTGTAAGTGAAGGACATGTGTTAATCGTTCCCAAAAATCATGCTTCAAGTTTCTTTGATGCTACTGCTGAGGAAATGGCAAGTGTCGGTGAACTCCTTAAGAGAGTAAAAGACTTGTTAGATGAGCGCTTTCAGCCTGATGGTTATAATATTGGAGCAAATATAGGAAGTACGGCGGGACAAACCGTGTTTCATTGGCATATACATGTAATCCCTAGATATAATGGAGATATTGGTACTGTGAGGTGGCATACATAAAATGGTTAATCGTGAAAGATTGTTGGCAGAGTTTTTCGAACTCATAAAAATTGATTCTCCAACTAAGAATGAACGCCAAATAGCCGATATACTTAAAAGTCGCCTGGTTGGTTTAGGTATGGAAGTAACTGAAGATGAGGCAGGTCAAAAATTTGGAGGCAACTGCGGCAATGTCTTGGCCTACCTAAAGGGTAATCTGCCAAAAGCACCAGTGATTTTGTTGTCTGCCCATATGGACACAGTGGCTCCCTGCCTTAACATTAAGCCCATAATGAAAGATGGACTAATCAGCTCAGCCGGAGCAACAATCTTAGGAGCCGATGACAAATCTGGGATAGCGCCTATTTTGGAAGTTCTAAGGATGATCCAAGAGCAAAATATTCCCCATGGCGATATTCAGGTTATTTTTAGTGTTGCTGAAGAAGGGGGGCTCAACGGGGCCAAATATTTGGATAGAACCCTCTTGAAAGCTGACCTGGGATTTGTCATGGATTGTGTCGGAGGGCCGGGAGAAATAGTTCTTGCAGCTCCAGGGCAAGATCGTATTAATGTGGTAATCAAAGGAAGATCTGCTCATGCTGGTTTTGCTCCTGAAGAGGGGATAAGCTCAATCGTAGTTGCTGCTAAGGCCATCGCTGGCATGACTACTGGCAGGATCGATGAGGAAACAACAGCGAATATTGGAACTATTGAGGGTGGCAGAGCAACGAATATAGTTCCAGACGAAGTGGTTATTACCTGTGAAGCTAGAAGTAGAGACCTGACAAAGTTAGAGATCCAAACTAATAGAATGTGTAATACCTTTCAACGTTGCGCCGAAGAAATGGGTGCTGTTGCTGAAATTGAAGTTATCCGATTATATGAACCATTTACATTAACTGAGGAATCTCAAGTAGTGGTTATAGCCAGTCAGGCTGCTAAGTCTGCAGGATTAAAAGTCGTCACGGGGGTAACGGGTGGCGGCAGTGATGCTAATTACTATAACCGTTATGGTGTACCTTGTGCTGTTTTAGGGACGGGGATGCAAAAGCCTCATACCACCGAGGAGTCAATTAAAGAAGAAGATTTGTATAGAACAGCGGATCTGCTGATTGAAATTATTAAGATTGTGGGAACTACTGAAAAGTCCTAGAATAAATGTTTAATATAAATGCGATATTAGTTTTAGAGAGATGAAAATTAACTATTTGAAATCAAAAGGTTTACTGACAAAAAGGCTTATCCTTGATAGGCCTTTTTGTTTTGGAATAAAACAGGATTATTCGGGTTATTTGATTTGAAATATGTCCTAACTGTTTTCCGCACTGAAAGGAAGAAATGAGGAGAAAATTCAACGGGGAATATCCTTGAGTTTCATTCGGATTTTATAATTTATGACACTCATCTTGGATAGAATAACAAAAACAGAAAGAAGGTGAGTAATTTGAATAAAGAATATAGTATAGATGCTTATTCAGAGCGTCGGGCTGAACGTGAGTGGATGGTTCATACGCAGCTCGTAAGTCGAGACATAACAGATGAGACTGTTATTAATAGCATGTCTTTGGTTCCAAGGCACAAATTTGTCAGAGAGGATAAACAAGACTTAGCCTATTATGATACTCCACTGGAAATAGATTCTGGACAGACAATTAGTCAGCCGTATATGGTTGCTCTGATGGCTCAGGCCTTAAGCTTAAAAGCAAGTGACCGAGTTTTGGAAATAGGAACCGGTTCTGGTTATTCAGCAGCGATTTTATCTCGAATTGCCTTGAGGGTTTATACAATAGAACGACATCAAGTACTTGCTAGCTTGGCGGAGGAACGATTTAGAAAACAAGGGTATAAAAATATTGAAGTAAGAGTTGGGGATGGAACTCTGGGGTGGCAAGAGAAGGCACCCTTTGATGCAATCTTAGTTACTGCAGGAGGGCCTGTTATTCCGGATCCTTTACTGGATCAACTAGCTGTCGGAGGCCGCTTGGTGATTCCGGTTGGGGAGAGGGGAGAGCAGAGTTTATTGCGTTTAAAGAAAACAATGTCCGGTAAATTGATAACTGAAAATCTGGGAGGAGTGCGTTTTGTTCCGCTAATTGGAATGAGGGGATGGGATGAAAGAATAAAGAATAGTTAGTCCCCCCTCTAGGCTTAAATTTTTGTTATAATGAGGACAGCTTATAAAGTAGATAACTTTAAGGAGATGTTCATTATTATGATTAAGAAGGCCTTGGAGGTATTGCAAAGGTATTTCGGGTTTACTCAATTTCGAGATGGCCAGCAAAAAGTGATTGGAAGTTTACTCCAGGGCTTAGATACTTTAGCCATTATGCCGACAGGAGCGGGAAAGTCACTTGCTTATCAGATACCAGCCCTATTGTTCAAAGGGACGACTCTGGTAATCTCTCCTCTGATTTCTCTAATGAAAGATCAGGTGGATGCCCTTTTACAATATGGAGTTCCCGCGACGTTTATTAATAGTTCACTTTCTCTTAATGAAGTAAGGTCACGAATTGACGGGGTAACACGCGGTAAATATAAGCTTTTGTATATTGCCCCTGAACGATTAGAGTCAGAAAGTTTTCGGGGTCTTTTAGAATCATTGCAGGTTTCTTTCCTTGTGATCGATGAGGCTCATTGTGTTTCCCAGTGGGGCCATGATTTTAGGCCTAGCTACCTTCATTTAGGACCATTCCTTAAGTCCCTCCCCCAAAAACCGATCATTGGGGCTTTTACGGCAACAGCAACTGAGGAAGTTCAGGCAGATATTGTCCGATTATTAGAGCTAGACAAACCTAGCATATTTGTTACAGGATTTGATCGTCCAAATCTGATGTTCTCTACCTTTAGAGGAGAAAACAAGAAGGAATTTGTGCTTGGTTATACCAAAGCGCATGTTAACCAACCTGGGATTATTTATGCCGCGACACGCAAAGAGGTGGATAATCTTCAAAGCTTTTTGACAAGAAGCGGTTTGAAGGTGGGAAAATATCATGCAGGCATGAGTGACCCAGACCGCCAAAAAACCCAGGAGGATTTCCTCTTTGATGAGATAACCGTTATGGTGGCTACAAACGCCTTTGGAATGGGAATTGACAAATCTAATGTTCGATATGTAATTCACTACAATATGCCTAAAAACATGGAAGCATACTATCAAGAGGCAGGGCGGGCAGGGCGAGATGGAGAACCAGGAGAGTGCCTTTTATTGTTTTCTCCTCAGGATGTTGTATTGCAACGATTCTTAATTGAGCAGACCGTTTTACAACCAGAACGAAAAATGAATGAGTTAAAGAAGCTCCAAGGTATGGTTGATTACTGCCATTCCCCTCGGTGTCTGCGCAAAACAATTCTAGAGTATTTTGGAGAAGAAAATGTACAAGCTAAATGTAACAATTGCAGTAATTGTAATGATGAGCGTGAAATTGTAGACATTACGTTGGAAGCTCAAAAAATATTCTCTTGCATTTATCGAATGCGAGAACGGTTTGGTATAGGAATGGTTGCTGATGTTTTGAAAGGCTCACGAAAAGCTAAGATACGAGAACTTCGCTTTGATGAACTATCAACCTATGGCATTATGCATAATGTTCCCTTGCAAGATATTAAGGATCTCATCAACTATTTAGTTGCAGAGGGGTATTTGCAATTAGCTAATGGAGAATACCCAGTCGTAAAACTTCAGCCTAATGCAGCTTCGGTCTTAAAAGGGGAAGCGAAAGTATCTCGAAAAATAACGCAAAAACCGTCACGTGTTGAAAGCGAAGAGGTTAGTCTGTTTGAAAAACTACGTGAACTCCGCAGAGAACTAGCTATTCGAGAAAACCTCCCCCCGTATTTGATTTTCGCAGACAGTACCTTAAGAGAAATGGCTCAAATTTGTCCAATGGATCACGGGGCAATGATTAGTGTTAGTGGAGTTGGGGAACGGAAATTAGAAAAATACGGGAACGAATTTTTGGAAGTGATCAAGAGGTTCTTAGAAAATGCAGCAATTGATAAGAAAGAAAACTCTTCTGAAAAATGTGTTAGCGCTAAGTGTTTGGCTCAACAAGATAAGACTGGCCCTGAGGTCATTGCTAATTCAAAGGCCTCCAGTCATCTTCAGACATTTCAAATGTATAAAGAAGGGCATTCTTTGGCAGCTATTGCGAAAATCAGGAAAGTTACTCCCATTACAGTTCAGAATCATTTTGTGCGCTGCAGTATGGATGGACATGCTGTGCCCTGGGATGATTTTATCCCTAAAGAACAAGAAGTGCATATCTTAGAAGCAATCCGACAAGTAGGCGGAGAAAAGTTACGACCTATCAAAGATCTCCTTCCTGATGAGGTGGAGTGGTTTACAATTCGGGCAGTCTTAGAAAAGTATAAAATAATTGATAGCAAAGAATAGGCGGGAGAGATTTCATTTGGGTTAATTCGACATTGTTTATTATCAACGTCTCTGCTCCATTAAGGTAGTGGGTTCTTGAAAACAGTAATAAATGTCGAAAAAAGCGTTGACCCTTACTTCTAAATATGGTAGTATAACTAATGTCGCTCACGAGAGTTAAATTTTAGGTGAGGAGACAGTGAAAAAAGAGAGAAAATACTTGTTGACAGCGATTGCTGAAAATGGTATTATAACTGAGTGCCACAACGAAGGGTTATCAACAACGGGTAAGCTCGTAATTGTAACTCCAAACAATGGTGCTAACAACGTATGTTGGGAGTGCTGGTTATAAGTTATGGCCAAATCCATGGTCTTTGAAAACTAAACAACAAGGACAGCCAATGAGAGAAACTCTTAGGAGTTTCAAAATAAATCATGAGTC
>JGI2924J29684_1078416_pt1 | contig 48645 bp, 48 predicted proteins | sample BenlonsequencITS_FD_29684 | JGI IMG/M metagenome (IMG submission 29684) | reverse complement strand
TACCAAGAATCTTACGCGCGTAAGATTCTTGGTACAAGCAGTGATCTTTATGACCCTCCCATTGTTCAGTCACCCTCGACCCAATTATTCAATCGATTAATGCATAATATGCCGCAGCATCAGCATGTAAAAGCGCCGTGTCATATACTGGTAATATACTGTCTTCCTGCTTGATTAGTAGATCAGGACATTGATACCGCGATCCTCTAACACCTTTTTTTACCCTTTGTCTCAGAATCTATTTCATTTGGTCTTAGGAATTTTACAAGTCAGGAATGTGTATCATATTTATCACTCGTTGAAATATCAAAAATCCTTATTTCGATCCATTAGGTCGAAATAAGGATTTGATTTATAAAACGAACTTTTCCTAATCAAATTAAATAGTCTACCGATAAAAATAAGCGTACCCCAGGGAATATGGTTGCTTCTTCTACCCTATTAACAACTTTCTCCGCAATTTCCACAACTCCCGCCACAGCCGCTAGCATGGCCTATAATCTCCTTGCGTATTTCAAAACCTCCGCCATCGTTAGACTCTGAATAATCTACAATAGCTCCCTCTAAAGCCGTTGCTAGTCCTATATCCGCGATTATTGATATTCCATATTCTTCATATATCATATCATCCTCAGTTATTAACTCCTCTAAAGTCATACCAAAATTAGGTCCGCTGCACCCTTCATTTAATAGATGGATTCTAAGAAATGCGGTTCCTTTCTTCTTTACTTTTTGCATTTCCTTGACTTTTTGGGCTGCAATTTCTGTTATTGTAACCATTACCTGTCACTCCTCTTCTGAAATAATGAAGTTGAGATTTTACTTAAGTATCTTTACATAACAAGTACGCTCACGTGGACCGTCAAATTCACAAAAGTAAATGCCCTGCCACCGGCCTAAGAGCAGTTTTCCATTATGAACAATGACAGTTTGGGACGTCCCTACGGTGCTTGTTTTCAAGTGAGCTGCGGAATTTCCTTCAAGGTGCCGATCTCTATTCATCTCCCACGGGTAAATCTCATCAAGCCTCCGCAGAATATCTTTCTGAACATCGGGGTCCGCATTCTCATTGATTGTGATTCCCGCCGTAGTGTGGGAAGAAAATATTACGACTTGACCTTCTAGGATATTTTCCTGCGCCAGAAGATTTTGGACTCGAGCTGTAATGTCGAGCATTTCGTCGCGTCTTTTGGTCTTCAGATGTATCTCATGAATCATAAAATTGCTCTCCAATCATCGCACCCACTTCTCGCACGATATATGGAATTATAGCTTATTCCATATATAACCATACAATATAACTGATTCTTCATAATTATTTAAATTCCTTTATAAAACAGAAAAATAAAAAACACAAAGGGAAGACACAGGGGGACGGTTCGAAACCACTGAAAAAGTAAACTTTTTATGAGCTTTTTTCTTAGTTTTTTCTTCACTTCGAATCAATTTGGGGTTTTTTTTAAAAAGAGGATAATGAAGCTGGTTTTTTCCTTATGCCAACTATATTTCTAGCCCGATCTTCTTTTTGAAGGTATTTATGTGTCCTAGATGATGATTACCGTGCCACGCGTAAAGACTTATAGCCTTTTTTATACTTACGTTTCCGATATCAGGGTGATGAAATTCAGAGTCAAGTTTGCTACCGGTCAATGATCTTATTAATCGAACCCATCTTTTGTGTAACGATTCGACAAGCCTCAGAGAAACATCGACCGGCATATTCACAGCATCCTCAAGTTCAGCCCATTGAACCTCGTCGAATGGTTTGATTATAGGACAATCTTCCGTAAGCGCCAATCTGAACCTAACGTACCCGTTGATATGGCTATCAGTAATATGATGAACCACTTGTCTAATTGTCCATCCCTCTGGTCTATATGAACAGTTCAATTGTTCTTCAGATAAACCTTTAATGGATTTTGAAAGTAAATCTGGCAGTACCTCTATTTGTGTAACTAAGGCTGGAATTTGCTCATCACTGACCTCTTCAGAAAAATCAAATTGACCAATAGGATATTTTAGCTCATCCATTTACTTGACCTCCTCCTCATGCTATTATTCACATCCGGTAAACCACCCCGAAATGGGCATTACACATAATTGCGGAATTTGCGAATATTTGTTTCGGGTATACCTAGCATTTCATGAGTATACCCGAAGATAAATTACGGAGATATTCCCTTTCTCTCTATGCAACACAACAAAGGGCAGTTCGAGCTAAAACCCACGTCTTGCCAAATTCCAATAATAGATAAAATAACTACATGACATTTTTTACAACAATTCTACCATGGATGCGCGGCTACTCTCACCTAGAATTAAACAACTTGCCTAAATATTCCTTCTTTAAATAAAACAATATGCAAAAGAACGTTGAATTTGCAGGTAGTTTCACTTATGTATCCATGATAAAGACCACCGACATATCGATGGTTCATTCAAAAATAAATTGCTTTTAATAAAGGAGTTTTCCTTATTTAAAGGCAAAAAAAAATTATTTCAAACAAAATATATGACTTAACCAAAAGCATATCGTTTCCGTTTACCCGAGGAAAGAATATCGTTCCGTTGATATTTTGCATCATTATTCATATGTGGTAATAACTGGCAGAGGCGCGAGGAATTGCAACCTTGTATCGAAGAACTACCGCAAAAAGCGTCCCCGCGTGTAGCATTCAAATTAAGTTTCGCCAGTCTTGACTCCTAAAGGCAAGGATTCATATCAGGCTAGCTTGATGATCCTTAGCTATATCTACGAGCATTGACATTAGATCGTCTACTAATTTGACACCCTGACCCTTCATCATAGGTCTTGAAGGCAGGCTGCTAGAGCGTACCAGCGATATATTTTTAACACCCAGCAATGCCCTGATGGGAATACGGGATATAATGGTCATTGATACGACAACGAATGATCTTTATGACCCTCCCCAGGCTTAACTGTTCAATCGGAAAAGGAAACTGCCGGCAGCATCATAGGTGCCGGCAGTTCTCTTCACTATAACGATTTTTTTCTAAATCGACCTGCTGCACTACCTATCTGTGGAACCACCGTTAGTGCCTAATGTAGTGGTTTTTACACTCAACCCCTCGGACCTGAATGACCACAGCGTCAAGTTCAGGGTTCCCACGGGTAAGAAATCGTCACACCAAGGGAAAAATTAGTTTTGCATCTTCTGCCATTTAGCCTATCTGTCTCAAGGAATACCCTTCAGTCTTTAGGGGAAAGATTAACATTATCTTTAATTAAATGTGAGGGACGTATTGTGGAACTTAACTTTCAGAGAAATCTAAGCGCTTTAGACAGAGGAATACGTGTTCTTATTAGCTTGGTTTTATTCGGTTTAGCCGCTATGGGATTTATCAATGGATGGATAGCAACCGCAGCTAGTATCTTGGGTCTCTTCAACCTACTAGAAGCTACTATTGGTTACTGAATTGTTTATGACATCATGGGTTGGTCAACCCGCGAAAATATTGAGTTGCGTTAATCTTCGTTTATCATCACAAAGGGGTTGTTTATATGTCCGGTAAGCTTAAGATTGAAATCCTTGATGATAAAAATGTGCTGGAAATCTTTGAATCGGAACCCGGTAAACTCACCTTTGTGATGTATCCCGATGATCCCAAGGACGAAACAATTCTTGAGATTAACGTCGATACTGCTGAATTTTCGTCGCTGCTTAAACGACTTCTTGATATCGGCTGAAAAATCCAGAACAACGTTGTCTTATTCCTTTCTCATGTGTTGCCCCAGTTCTTTTTGCAGTCTGACCACCAAGACATCAACTTTGCGGTTCTGTCTCATAACTGCTTCATCCTGTATAATCGGAATTCCATTATTTATGGCTTCCTCAACTAGCCTGTGCAGCTTTTCCTTTTCTCTTTTCAGCCTTTCATCCAGAGATATTTTCCCCATGCAGAAATCTCCTTTTGCTCCGCCCATTAATTTATTTAAGTATGTACAGGATACCAGTGTGCCCTGCAAATGATTAACGGAATACCGTTAAAAGTAAATAGAGATGATTTAGATAACATAAAGAAACGAATTCCCAGGTCTTCGGCTTGGGAATTCGTTTCCTATCCCCGTCAATTCAATGTGGTTATGGGTCAACTACCATGGTTCCAATTGTTTTTGAGCTTGGATTGGATTCAGCCTTTCCTTGCTTTGACCCCAATAGGTGCTTCTGTCATAATAGGAGTTGATCTTAATTTAAAGGGCTGCGGCCTTGATAAAATGCTAAAGGTGTGGATTATGAAAACAAAAACCAAGATCTTAATCATACTAACAGTTGCCATTTTGTCCATAATGGCATTAATAATTCCCAGATACTCAAGCCCTTCGGAATTCAATCCAACCAATCAACCAATGGTTGCTTTCCAAGAAGCTCAAAAATCTGGGAAACTGACTTTTTTAGAATTCTATGCCAAATGGTGACCCAGCTGTAGGAGCATGGAGCCCGTGGTGCTGGCTCTAGAGAAAGAATACCGAGATAAGGTCAACTTTATTGTCGTTGATATTGATGATCCTCAAGGACAGGCTCTTGCCCGACAATTTGACATCTACTATATCCCCGCTTTTTTTGTGCTGGATCAACAAGGCCAAATCACTTACAGCGCTTCTGGCCCTCAAAGTAAAAGCGCCTTGGATAATGCCCTCAATTCCGGCAATCCAAACTCTGCTTGGTACGAATCGTTCTTTAACGATACTCTGCCCCGGGTTTTGTCTAATGGCGGTGTAACCATTTTACTTTTCGTTTTCTTAGGGGGATTAATGACCAGCCTAAGCCCCTGCATCTTATCCATGTTACCTGTCATGTTAGGGTATATCGGCGGCTTGGAAAAGCCCTCCAAGACCAAAGGTTTTATAACCTCAATGTCCTTTGTCCTAGGCCTTGCCGCAACCTTTGCCCTACTGGGCATAGCAGCCTCACTTTTAGGTAAAGCCTTTGGCCAGATAGGCTCCGCCTGGCTTTATATCATTGCTCTTTTCTCTATTATCATGGGGTTACAGCTAATTGGCGTTGTCAATTTCAATTTGCCGGGTTTACAGGCTATGCCCGAGAAAAAGGGTGGAGTTCTAGGATCTTTTGGAGTGGGCTTATTGTTTGGGTTAGTTGCTTCACCTTGTGCCACTCCTGTATTAGCAGTTTTAATGACTTATGTAGCCGGTCAAGGTGTTCTTTGGTATGGAGGATTGCTGCTCTTTATTTATGGACTTGGACATGGGTTACCCCTGATTATCGCCGGAACCTTTACAGCTGTGCTAAAGAGTTTACCGCGCTTACAAAGATGGGGCCACTATATTACATTACTTAGCGGCGGCCTTCTCATCGTATTGGGATTATATTTCTTTACACGAACAGGCTAGAAATTATTTAGGCAGCCTTTTCATCTTACCAATGATTCGTCTGAGTATCGTCAGCCCTTTGAATGCGCTTTCACATGGTTGGCCTATATGCAACCTCTTCTACCTGCAATAACAAGAGCCAATGCCTATATGAGTTGCTTCCTCAATTAGGGCTTGCTTTTTCATAGTCCAAAATATGAATTGTGTTATTATTAGAATTTCGGAGGATTTATTATGTATAAACCAGTGGTTATATATTACTCTTATTCAAATACAACAAAAAGTTTGGCAGAAGATATAGCAATCATTACAGATGGAGATATTAGAGAGTTAATCCCGGAAAAACCTTATTCATTTACCTACAATGGCGCAACAAAAGAAGTAAGAAATGAAATTGAAAGAGGGTACTGTCCAAAGTTGCTGTCTGGAAATGAACCGGTAAAAAATTATGAATATATTTTTATAGGAACACCTAATTGGTTCAAATCCTTTGCACCTCCGATATTGAGCTTTCTGCGCAGTGCAGATTTGAAAGGAAAAACAATCATTCCGTTTTGCACTCATGGTGGTGGCGGATTTGGGCAAATAGAAATCAATATATCTAAAGAATGCCCCAATTCAAAACTGTTACCGGGATTTGCAGCAACAAGCGATTTTGATGATAAGCAGGTTCAAGATTGGATTAACAGCATTGGGGTAACAACATAATCGAAATATCCCGCCGGTTGAGCGCTACCCGGCATACCTTGCTCAGCAGTATCCCCAGATTCCACCGACTGCCGGCAGCGTCTTCGCTGCCGGCAGTCTCTTCTTTACTTTATTCTATTAATTGATCCAAACCGGCTTCTGAGGTTAGCATTTCAAGATTGGCAAAAATTTTTTCCTCGTCCCAGTTCCACCATTGAAGCTTTAGTAAGAATTCAACTTTTTCATCACTGAATCGTTTCTTTATAAATTTGGCTGGGTTACCGCCATATATTGTATAGGGCTCAATATTTTTTGTCACAGTTGAGTTGGCGGCAATAATTGCACCATCACCAACTTTAACACCCGGCATGATCGTAACATTTTGGCCTATCCAAACATCATTACCGATCACTGTGTCCCCCTTGAAAGGCAGATCCTCTCTGGCAGGAGTGACCTTTTCCCAGCCACTTCCAAAGATATTAAAGGGATAGGTTGTAATGCCAGACATTCTGTGGTTTGCTCCATTCATGATAAACTTAACACCCTCGGCAATGGCACAGAACTTGCCTATGATCAGTTTATCTCCCAAGAATTCGTAGTGGTGTTCGATATTATCATAAAAGTTCTCCGGAGATTTATGATTATCGCTATAATAAGTATAGTCTCCAATCTCGACATTGGGTCTTTTAGGCAAATTACTTATATAGCAAACCGTCTTTATCTTTTCATTGGGATAAAGTTTTTTCTTGTCCGGTCCTGCCATAAAATACTCCCTCCTTTTTCAAATCTTAGGCGTAACTTTGAAAAACCACGTTTGGCAAGCTCTCTGCCACCGCTTCCATACTCGCGGCTACTGTAATAATATTAATGGTCATTGTCCGTTTCTGATTATTATTAGATTATTAAGCGTAGCGGTATTTTTTGCGTTTCATAATGAGGAAAGCGATCGTAACGATAAATGCCGCAAACTCCGCTACTACAATTGCCCACCACACACCATCCAACCCTAACAGCGCAGGGATAATCAGTATTGCGGAAGTTTCAAAAAGTAGAGTTCGCAAAAACGCAATGGCAGCCGAAATTTTTCCATCATTGAGCGCCGTAAAAAACGCCGAGGCAAACGTGCTAAACCCAGTGAGCAGGAATGCAATAGCAAATATACGAAAAGCATGGACAGTCATATCGTATAGATCCTGGTCATAGCCAACAAATACTTTCGCCAGCGGATCAGCCGCAACGATAACGAGCAGGAGCATTGCACTACCCGTCACAGCCATCAAAACCATACTTTTTCTGAACATATTTTTCAGCTCGTTATGATTTCCCGCACCAAATTGATAACTGATAATCGGTGCGCTTCCCATAGAATAGCCGTAAAAAATAGCAGAGAAAATAAAGCTCACATACATAATAACACCGTATGCCGCAACGCCGTTTTCTCCGGCAAAGCGCATAAGCTGGTAGTTATAGAGCATTGAAACCAGCGAAGCCGCAACATTGCTCACCATCTCGGAAGAGCCATTCGTACAAGATCTCAAAAGGACTTTCCCATAAAACTTTGTCTTTGTAGTCAACCTCAAAAGGCTGTCGTTTTTTCTTAAAAAATAGACAAGAGCAATTACTGCTCCTAACGTCTGACTGAGCGCAGTTGCAAAAGCCGCCCCAAATAAACCCCACTGAAACACTACAATGAACAGCACGTCCAGCATGATATTTGACACACCAGCTATGACAGTTGTGGCAAGCCCCAACTTTGGCTTTTCTGCTGTAATAAAAAAACTTTGAAAAGACATTTGCATCATTTGAAATGGCATTACAAGGACAATCACCCGCCCATAGAGAACACAGTCCTCCAGCATGGCCCCCTCTGCTCCCAGAGCCATAGCAAGGGGACGTATTGCAAAAAAGCCAACCGTGCCAAATACAACGCCAGCGACGGCAATAACACAGACAAGCATGGAAAAATATTTGTTTGCCTGTTCTCTGTCGTTCTCCCCAAGGGTTTTACCGACAATAGCCGTACCGCCCGCACCAATCATCAAGCCTATCGAGCTGAGAATAAAAAGAACCGGCATAATCAGATTGATTGCGGCAAAAGGTGTTTTTCCTACAAAGTTTGATACGAAAAATCCATCTACCACACTGTATATAGATGTGAAAATCATCATGGTGATAGACGGCAAAACAAACCGCAGAAGTTTGTTATAAGTAAAGTGGTCTGATAGTTGAATACGCATAAAGGTATTTATCCTCTTTCCGTATGTTTATAATTTTCAAAGACTGTTTGCAGTTCGCCTACAAACAATTCAAGGTCTGCTATAAAGGAAGGCGAGCATTTTTCCAAAGCCGCCGACAACGCTTTGTTTTCTATTTCATAGACAGATTTCATTACCTGTTTTGCGTATGCTTGCCCTTTATCAGTTAGGCATATTTGCAATTCGCGTTTGCGCCCCGGTATCGCTTGCAAGATAACATATCCGTCTACTTCACATTCCTTAATAAGCGTATTAATAGTTGTCTTTGGAAACAGCCAATCGTCACATATCTGCTTTTGTGTATGAAACTCACCGTCATCTAACGCATAAAGCAGCCAGAACAGGTTTTCTTTTACGCCAGACATTTTTGCAATGTTCCAGTAAATTCCATCAAGCGCGGCAGTCGCTTTTCCAATACGCCTTATATCACTGCTATTACCCATAATAATTCCCCCCCTGCGCAATAATCCTAACTCGTACTATACGATAATACGAATTAGGATTATTGTCAATAGGTTTCAGGGGGGGAAATTTTGGACGAACAGGCTAGAAATTTATTTAGCTTTCATCAACTTATATTTTACGACAAAAGACGGCTTCTGGCACTGCCAGTCGCCGTCTTTTATTATTTTCGGGCTGTCTTACTGCGCCAGCCCTTTTGTCTTTCCGCCCGAACATACAGCATTCAGTTAATTAATTATCTAATCAAGTAGTTGTTTTACCCCATTTATATAACATGACACCTCAATGTCAGCGCTTAATTTCATGATATTAAATACAGTACAATACTGCTCTACAAGCTTTATCCTTTTGATCACTTTAGATTCCAAGCCTTCATTCACTTCAATTATGATAGTAGGAAATTGAGACGAATAAAGGAGTTCGGGCTGCAGCACTGAAGTTGGATCTGACTCAAATATCAACATTCGAAGATTTCGTTCTAGAAGTGAAAAAGAACCTTAAAGAAATTTGGAACAGAACAACTTTTGACTACTTAGTCAATAATGGCGGTGTTGGTGGGCCAATGATGTTCACTGAGATGAGCGAAGAGTACTTCGACAAGATTCTAAATACGAACTTCAAGGGACCCGTTTTTTTAACACAACTCCTCGTCCAATTCATGGATGATAGTGGAGCCATCGTTAATACCACGAGCACATCTAAAAACCAATCATTTCCAGGGTACTCCGCCTACGGCTCGATAAAAGCAGCATTCTCATCTTGGACTCGCTACATCGCCAAGGAACTTGCCCCTCGCAAAATTCGGGTCAACGCGGTTTCTCCCGGTCCTACCCACAGCAATTTTGGCGATGGAGTATTCGGTAAACATCCTGAATTCATCCAGCCGCTGGCTGAGCAATCTGTGTTTGGCAGAATCGGCCAACCCGAGGATCTTGCCAAGGTCATTGTGAACCTATTGTCCAATGATTTCGGCTGGGTTACAGCCCAGGACATTGAAGTGTCTGGCGGACATTTGCTTTAAGAATGCGAGAAAAAATTCGGCGGTTTTGAGGGGACTAATCTAGATTAGTCAGACCTCAAAACCGCTGAATTTTCAATCTCCTCATGTTAGGGTATATCGGCGGCTTGCCGCAACCCTTGCTATGTTGGGCATAGCAGCCTTACTTTTAAGTAAGGCCATTGGCCAGAGCCACTATATTACATTACTTAGCGGCGGCCTTCTCATTGTATTGGGATTATATTTCTTTACACGAACAACAGGTTAGAAATTATTAAAGCTTGCGTTCTCATCTTGCCAATGATTCGTCTTGAGTATCGTTAGCCCTTTTAAGTTCATTGTTACTTGAAAGAGTAAGATAACATAATACGTAACCCAAAACAGAGAAACAAATAGATGTTACCAAGAAATCCAGCCCTTCCATATTAACTCCTCCCCTAAATTAAATTTCTACCCCCGATAAACACCTCGAAAATAATGTAAACAATATTAATAAGTTCATAATACAAGAATTTTTTATATTTATTATTATATTGTATTTTTTATAAATTGCAAGAGATTGTGAAAATTGTCTTATACGGACATAATATGTTAAATAAAAAAATACCTAACCTGCAAGATCTCCAGGTCGAGGTATTTGACGTATTCCCTTGCTGTATGGGCTTTACCTTTTGCCAGTTCATCCACCAACTTGTCTATTATTCACTCTTCAGCCCTCCACTTGCTTCGGCATTTCTTAAGCGACGACATTCCAGTTCACTCAGAATTTGTCTGTTACTGCAGCGTGGAACACGCTGTAGAACTGCTGGCAGTGATAACAGATGATTTCGATGGGAACAGGCTTCATGTTGGTTAAGTATTCTGCCCTTCACGGTTTACTTGACGCGAATCTTCGACTTCTTCGAAGTGGTTTAAATCAAGGTAGTTTTGTTTAAGAGTTACCAATGAAATTAACCGTAAACACTGTATGATAAAAAATTAAAGTACCCAGAAGCACAAAATTCTGTTATACTTTTCTTAACTGAATATGAACCTTCGGGGCAAGGTGAAATTCCTTACCGGCGGTGATGATTGCCCGTGCAATTCAGCCCGCGACTCGGTGCAGCTATTAATGTTGCATCGACTGACTTGGTGAGATTCCAAGGCCGACGGTACAGTCCGGACGAGAGAAGGTAAAAACTAGGTTTAAGCAATCTGCTTCCCTAGTTCCTCTTAGGTGCCTCGTGAAATAAATATTTACGAGGTTTTTTCATGTTAATAATTCTTTCTTTTGACATGAGAAGGTTCAATTCAAATACAGTATTAGGATATGGAGGGTTCGAACTTGACTCAAAACAAACAGTCATCTTCATTGGGTATCTGGTGGATCGCCCTTGGAGCTGCTATGTGGGGACTTGATGGTGTCTTTATCGTTTCACTGCTGCACAATCTGACATCCTCTCAGATTGTCTGGCTGGAACACGTCTTACTATTTTTCTTCGCTTTCCCGGTGCTTCTCCGGAAACGCCATGAACTCAAGCAACTTAAACTTAATGACTGGTTGGCAGTTCTCTTCATAGGCTGGGGAGGATCAGCCTTAGCCTCAGTCCTATTTACAGCCGGATTTACTTACGGCAATCCTAACGTTGTGCTCATCTTACAAAAAATCCAGCCCCTTTTTGCTGTACTCCTCGCCACACTAATTTTAAAAGAGCGTTTGCAGAAAAACTACTGGAATTTATTCATTGCTGCACTCATCGGAGCCTACTTGCTTACCTTCGGACTGCACATTCCTTCAGCTGCCGAGAATACTTCACAGCTCATTGGATCGCTGTTTGCCATCGGAGCTGCTGCACTTTGGGGAGGATCCACCGTTATGGGCAAACACTTGGCCGGCAAAGTATCCTTTACTACTCTAACTGCTCTTCGCTTCGCCGTAGCCCTGCCTCTGTTGACTGTTATGGTCTTGGCACAACACCCAGACTGGCAAAGCATGGGGAAAGCCCTTAGTTTGGCACCCGTTTGGTCTAACCTCCTATTTCAAACCCTCGTGCCAAGCCTTATAAGTCTCTTGCTTTACTACCATGGGTTAGATGGAGTGAAAGCTTCTCATGCCACCATTGCTGAACTTGCCTTCCCGGCAACAGGCTTGCTTCTTAACTGGCTGATCTTACACCAGACCATTGACCTTGGGCAATGGATTGGCTTTACCATTGTCTGGCTGGCTGTACTGCAGTTATCCAGAATGAACACCAAACCTGATAAATCAGTGCAGTCCTTTGAATCATCATCTCTTCATCATGCCGATTTGGCCAGCAAATAATCGATTCCGCTTATCTGTGTAACTTTATAGCTGACACAAGTTGAGGTAGGTTTAATACTTACCTCAACTTTTTTAATAATATATTTTAGCCGCCCGCTCAGCTCCTTGATAGTCCTGAAAGGTCTGTAACAAACGCATTTTGTTTTACAAACTCAACACATGATGCACCAAAAATGGTGCGGCTATCGACATATAAATGGCGGCAATACCCATAGCCACCCCGGACATAGACCCCTGCACCCTTCCCTCAGCCAGAGCTGTGGCCGTCCCCTGACCGTGAGCTGTGGTTCCGTATGCCAACCCGCGCACCAGCGGGTTGCGTACTTTTAGCAAATTAAGCAGAAAAGGCGTCAGAAAGGTCCCAATCATGCCTGTAGTAATCACGAAAACCGAAGTCAGCGTGGGATCACCGTTTAAAATCTCGGAGACGCTGACGGCAATGGGCACGGTCACGGATTTGGGAACTAAGGATGTGACAATGAGCTTATCCAGCCCTAGAAATTCCGCCACCAAAACGGTGGTGACGATATTGGCCGTGGTTCCCACCACAATTCCGCACAGCACCGGCAGTATATTCCTGCCTAGGATCTCCTGGTTCCGGTAAAGGGGAATGGCCAAAGCCACGGTGGCCGGTCCCAACAGATAGGTCAAAATATTCCTGGCCTCCTGGTACTGGCTCACCGTAACCCCGGAAAACCAAAAGACTGCAATGATCAGGGCAGTGCTCAGAAAAACAACATTGAGAAACGGGTTGGGGTAACGCTGATTAATAAAACGGCTGAAGACATAAGCGACTATAGTAACAGCCATTGTCAGCAATACTAGCAGCAGATTCATTTAAACTCCTCCTTTGGGCGCACTCAGCCGGACCAGCAAACTGGTCACTGAATTCATAACCACCACGCATACTGCCGTGCCCATAACGATCGACAATAAAAGCTGGGCTCCGCTTAACCGGAACAGACCGATCCACTGCATCAGCCCAACGGCAATGGGAATAAAGAAAAAAGCCAAATGTTTCAGCAGAAAATCCGCTCCTTCCTCAATCCAGTGGATCTGAACCACTCCCGTCAGCAGCAGCAAAAAAAGGATCAGCATGCCCAAAACATTGCCCGGTACCGGGAGATGGCTTAACTCCGCCAGCCAGTTTCCTAATTGATAGATTGCCCAAAGCAAGGCAATCTGCACGATAAAACGTAACCCCTGCCTCATGAACTCTCACCTCTTTCTATAAATAATTGTATAGTCCCAGTTCATATTTGTAAAATAGATAGTTACCATCATATCTATCGATGCAATAGATTTATGAGAATTTCCTTCTGAACTTGAACAATCAGAACACCGAAACCCAAACAAAAGGAGCGTTACGCCCGGCGTAACGCTCCTTCTTCACAAACATTTAAAAATCTGATCATCTCAACTTTTGGCAAAGAATCCGGTGGCGAACTGCAGCCATAAATTAGCCGCATGGGACATGGACCGCCCTCGTTTCCAGATGATGAACATCTGGTGAATTATCTGCGGATTGGTCACCGGGATCACCACAAAGCGGCGGGGATCCAGTTCTCGGCAGGCGGCCCCCGGCAGGAAGGCGATGCCCAAATCAGCCGCCACCATCTGGGTCATCAGTTCAAACTGGGAAGTCTCAAAGATAATGTTGGGCTCAAAGCCCTCATTTTTACACTTGCTGATAATCTCATCATGCAGGCTAAATTCACTGCTGTATAAGACAAAAGGCTCACCGGCTAGGGAACTGAGATCCAGGGATGCCGCTTTGCTGAGCGGATTTTGAGCTGACACGATAACATACAGCGGATCTTCGGCAAAAGCAAAGGAATCAAAATACCGGCTGTCCGGCACGCTGCAGACCGCCCCCACATCCAGAGTTCCGTCCAGAATATCCAGGATGACTTTTTTCGACCCATGCTCGGAAAGACTGATTCCGATTTGCGGGTATTTCTTCTTAAATTCCCCTAGCAATTCAGCAAACAGGGTGGTACCGGTAATGGGCAGCAGGCCGATAGAGATTTTGCCCCGTTCCAGTTTAAGGCGGTTTTGAAATTCGCCGGTGAGATTGGCAAACTTGGTTACGATCTCCTGAGCCTGGTCTAGAAAGACTGCCCCCGTATCCGTCAATTGCACGTATTTGGAGGTCCGGTTAAAGAGTGGAGTACCCAGTTCCCTTTCCAGATCTTTGATCAGCTTGCTGATGGTGGATTGGGTCACGTGACATTTTTCCGCAGCCTTACTAAAACTCTTCTGATGAGCCACTTCCACAAAATACTCCAAATGTTTGATCTCCATGGTCACACCTCCCAAACCCTACCCAATATCTTTACCCCAGATTATAATGAACACGCAGAAATGATGCAAGCTCCACAGCGCCTGTTATCTTGTTCAAACAGAATCCTAGCGGTCCGAAGATTCCTATGGGCAAATTTCCTCATCAAAAAGCTTAAACCCAATGTAAACAAAGAAAAAACGCCCTTATAGGGGCGTCACTCATTTTTTCCTAGTTCTATAAACCATACTATTACAGCCGAAACGAATATGAGGAGAACAACCCATTTCATAAGGACCCCCTCTTTTCACGGACTGTTTTATGATTTATTTTATGTTTTATATCGCACGTATGTTATTTATATTCAAGAAACGTCCTAATAGTTTTGTTCTCGAACTTCAAAATATGCTCTGAGATGTTCACAGACCGGACATATCTCGGGTGCTTCTCTTCCCTCGTGAATATGACCGCAGTTTCTGCATTTCCAATAAACCTTGCCATCTTTTTTAAAGACTTTGCCCTCTTCCAGGTTCTCTAAAAGCTGTTTATAACGTTCCTCGTGTTCTTTTTCTATTTTTGCCACACCTTCAAATAACTTGGCAATATGCTCTAATCCTTCTTCCCGGGCTTCAGCGGCCATTCTCGGATACATATCCGTCCATTCGCTGTTTTCTCCGGCTACCGCCGCTTTCATATTTTCGATAGTATTTGAAAGACCGCCAAGTTCTCTGAACCAAAGTTTAGCATGTTCCTTCTCATTTTCTGCCGTTTCCAAAAAAAACGAACTGATTTGCTCGTACCCTTCTTTTTTGGCTATGGATGCAAAGTAGGTATACTTATTACGAGCTTGAGATTCTCCAAGAAAAGCTTCCCATAAATTCTTTTCCGTTTTTGAACTAAACTCTTCCATAAAACGTCCTCCCTCTTGTAATATTTGTAAAAGTGCTTTTAGTTATTTTATAACATTTTCAGTTTAAATCAATTAAAATTTATTCCATCACCATAAATAAGAGAGCCTTCTCCCGGGTTAGCCCTGCCCTCCGTCAGTCCTATCAACAACCAAGGTTGTCAGGTTAACCTTTAGTACCGCAGGGAACTGAAGCCATGGCCACCTCCTTTTTCAAATCTTACAAACCAGATAAATCAGTTTAGCGGATTAAGTTCAATTTCTTTTTTTGAGGAGCTGCTTTTTTAGGCTGATAGTCTACAAGATGTTGGCAGGCACCACCGGCTATGGCCCACAGATAAAGGCTGGCTACCGTAGCATAAGGCGAATAACGCCGTTTGTATTTATTAAAAAGCTGAGGTGTAATTTTACGGTGATGGTACAGCATCCGTAAACCACGGAGGATTGCAAGGTCGTACCAGCTCATGACATCCGGGCGCTGCAGGGAAAAAATCATCAGCATTTCCGCTGTCCAGACACCAATCCCTTTAATCTGGCTAAGGTGTAGGCAAACTTCTTCATCCGACATTGTTTGTAAAAGCCTCAGGTTCAAGCTGCCCTTCTGCACGGAATCAGCAATTTCTTTGATATATAACGTCTTGCGCATAGATATTCCGCAAGATTGTAATTCTTCCGCCGATATTGCCCTCAGGATTTCCGGTGTAATAGCTGAGCATTTTTCCAGCATTCGATTCCAGATTGTCACCTGGGCCTTTGTAGATATTTGTTGTCCGACAATGGCATTTACCAAAGCCGTGAACATATCGGGGATAACCGGACGGTTGATATGCCCGATCTCATCCATCGCAGCACCGAGTATCGGATCACGGGCTTTCAGCCACTGGATTTCCTTTTCTCCATAATCAAAATACTGTAGATCAGGCATAGTGTTTCTCCAACTCCAATAAAATACTGTTTTACGGGAAGACCGCCTACATAGCCGGTCAAACTGCCGTCTCGTCCCACCACAGGGTGGCAGGGAATAATGTGTTATTCATTATGTTCATACAAAACGATACTCTCAATGTAGTTTGTAAATCTCCTCAGTTCCTTCTCCTGGACTGAGGTTATTTCTCCAGCTTCATACATTCTGCGCATTTCAGAACGCTCAGCATCCAATACTTTAAACCGCAATTCTTCCTTTTGAACTTCGAACCTGTCGTTATCGCGGCCCGTACGCTTGAATCTCTGCAGCATTTTTTCATAGTCCAGAAGCACAGCATAAACGTACTCCGGCTGTTCCTGGGTTTTGGCGTATTCCGTCAAACCCTCAACAGCTGCGCGCATAGCACTTATCTGGATGTCCCGGACGAAATGCAGATCGTCTAAGCCGGCACCGTCATTCCGGTGCTGTTTGCCGCCCAAGCGGCCGAAATCACGCAGGGCACGTTTCAAGAAGAACTTTGTTTCGAAATGCAAATTATTGTTCAGGGCTTCTTCCCGATAATCCAGAAATTGGCTCAGAATGTCGAAAACCGATATATCTATTTCCTCATTGGCCAAAAGATTGCTGATGTACTTTCTTTGCAGGTTTAAAGCCAGTAAACGTGCCTCATTGATTTTCCTGTTATAGTGTTCTGCATACTGTTGATCAGATTTCTGTCCTGAAAGATTCCTCTGAAAACTGGCGGTATATTCGTTGATCAGCTGCAAAGCCGCTAACTCATTTTCCCCATTTGTTTCCGCTTTGATTTTCTTAATTGCCGAGAGCAGGAGTTTATTCTTGGCCCAGGTCAAATCCCCCTGCTCCCCAGCTCCTCCGACAGGTGCTTCCTTTTTGCAAAGCAAGGGCAAAAACAGGGTTGCCAGAATTAAAAGCAGAAGAATTACTCCCGCAGCAATAAAAATAAGCAGCGAACGCTCCGGAAATATCTCGCCGTTTCCTAAAAAAGCCGGCACGGTCAGGACGCCGGCCATGGTCACCGTACCGCGCACACCTGCCAGGGTTGTGATCAGGGCGGTCCTTATTTCCGGTTTTTCAGCACCGCTTCTTTTCCGGAAATAATAATTATTGGCTTTGCTCACAAAAGACCAGATAAAGCGAATGGCAAGAATTGCAAGTCCGATAGCCGCTACATAGCCAAAACCCAGCCAATTGCCCAGATCAGGACTGGATATGGTATCAAACATTGCCGATGGAATATTCAATCCTAATAATAAGAAGACAAATCCGTTTAAGACAAACAAAAGGATGGACCATGTGTTTTCAGTGAGCAGCTGTTCCTCGGCCATGTAGGTTTCCGTATGTTCTCTGACAACGGAGTGGATGATTCCGGCAGTTACAACGGCTATGACTCCTGAAGCGTGGAGAATATCTTCGGTAACGATATAGACGCCAAAGGGAGTCAGAATCTGCAGCAGTGAATGGAACACCGGATCGTTTATCCCGCTTTTGCGCAGTCTGAAGCGAATGAAGATAATCAGCAGACCGAGGAATATCCCCGCGGCAGCCCCAATCAGGAAGGTATAAGAAAAGTCCAGGATCGCCTCCCTGAGAGAAAAATACCCGGTGACAGCCGCTGCTATAGCATAGTTAAAGGCTACAAGACCGGAAGCATCATTGATCAGTGATTCTCCCCTGACAAGAACCATCACCTTTTCGGGTACCCTTATCCTTTTGGCAATGCCATTGACAGCGACAGGGTCCGTCGGCGACAGAATCGCTGCCAGCGCCAAGGCGGCAGGGATTTGAATACCGGGTATGAGCAGATTAATTAAATAGCCGCAAAGTATAGTAGTCAGTATGACAAGGATGAATGCGTTGCCAAAAATCTGAAACCTCATCCCCCATAATTCGTCCCTTGAGAAATGCCGACCATCATTATACAAAAGGGGGGCCACAAACAATAACAAAAACCATTCTGCACCGATTTCAAAAGTATAATTCCCTGTGACAAGTGCTACAATGATTCCCAGTACAATTTGAGTCAATGCCATAGGAATAAAGGGAATATAATGACCGACAATATTTGATATCAGGAGTCCCAGCACTAATAAGAAGACAATGGTTAATAAGTCCATGATAATATCCTCCGCTTACAACCAATTATAACTTAGAATATATCCCAAGTAAAAAAAGGCCACAGAGGCTTACAACCTTCATTCATCATCAAAACACCAAGCCCCGTGTCATCGATAACACGGGGTTTGGTCATGCCCTTCCCACTAATTCGGTTTCTGCTTGATTTCGATTCAATTGTCACTGTCATAGGCTTATCTTAAATAGGGAAAAGAACACAGATGTTTGTTCCACAAGAACTTGAATTGATGAGAATCTTAGCATTATGATTTTCTGCAATTTTGTAGCAAGTTGCCAAACCTAATCCAGTCCCATAATCTTTAGTGGTAAAGAAAGGCGTTCCTAACTTGTTTAGGCATTCTGGGGAAATGCCGCTCCCCTCATCCTCAATTTGAAGAACCACCTTCTTACCCTCTGTAAACGTTCTAATACTAAGGTATCCTCTTTCTTCCATCGCCTCGAATCCATTGCGGGTTAAATTAAGAACTAGTTGGGAAATTTCCTTTACATTAAATTTCAGGTCAGGAATCACCCCTGGAATGAAACAAATTTGTTTATTTTGGGTGAAGGCGTCCGCCTCAATGAGCGGGTATAAATTACTAATGATTTCGTTAAGATTTTTCGATTTTAGTTCATCTTTTTTCATTTGAGCCACTGAGAGAAACTCCGCGATAATCTCATTAGCCCGGTCCAGCTCCGAGATCATCAGGTCGAAGGTTGCTTTCTCCGCCATGTAATCCGCTTTCGCGCCCAATAGCTGGAGATATCCACGTACCGTCGTCATGGGATTTCTAATCTCGTGTCCTATGCTGGCGGCAATTTGTCCTATCAAGTTCATTCTTTCAAGCTTCGAAACTTCCTTTTCGTAATTCCTTAATTCGGTTACATCATTGGCTACACTTAAAATACATTTTTGACCATTGAACTCTATTATTTCAGCAGAAAACAGACCTACTCGATTACTCCCATCTTTTCTTCGAAAACTAGCTTCTATGTTCTTTATGGTTCCTTGGTTAATAAGTAATTCTGTTACTTTAATTCGAGTGGGAGTATCGAAAATGTTAAGTTCAATTGAAGTCCGACCAACTACCTCTTCTGCCGAAAAACCTGTTGTTTCCTCAAAACATTTATTCACTTTGATATAACGACCGTCCGAAATAGCACTGATAGCCATTAAACAAGGACTTGCCCGAAATGCTTTATCCAATAGCTCATTTTCTTGTTCAACTGAATTAGTTATCATCAGACCACTCCGATTCTGCTTGTTGAAAATTCCTAATAGCCTGGATGTGATCGCTTTGAGCATAGCCGCTGCTTCTTAAATTAGGGTTATCCAGACCATAGGTTACCTTAACTGCAAAAACTAAAATTCGTCCTGAAGAGTTACTTTTCCGCCAAATTCTTTAGCTAAGACAATCGATACTTCTTCCAGGCAAGTATGATCAGTAAAACTAGCGATATAACTATTAGTTACCGTCATTATTTCCAGTTCAGCTGATACATTTCTGATGTTAATCCAAATAGCCTGTAAATCTTCCCCCTTGATTACCAAGCAGCTGCCATCATTATCCTCCAGGGGAGTCAGGATTATCTCTCCCTTACCAAGGGTAAGATCATAAGGCTGAGTTTTAAAGAAACCTGTTTTAAGTTTAATTTTAAAAGTCAAAGAAATGTCGAGTGAACACGGCTCGACTTTCACCTCTCTTTCCTTACATAAGGGACTTACAATCTCAACTGTGATACACCAATTATGATTTTATCAGAATAATGCTCATAAAATAATTACCATGCAGAAATTGGCATTGACAATTGTTGGCACAATTAATGACAGATAATTGTCAATTTTGTATAAAAATATGGTACAATCTTCTTTAGGGGTGCTTATATTGACCTTTGCAGAAAAGCTCGATCTACTCATGCAAATTACCAAAACTTCCAACATTCTTTTGGCTCGCAATATTGCCCTGGATGCGTCTTTTATCAGCCGTTTACGCCGAGGCAACCGAACTCCAGCCAAAAATGTTACCTACCTACAAGCTATGGCTGAATACTTTGCCAGGAATTGCCGAAACGACTGTCAAAAAGTCAGCCTGCGGGAAGCTATTGTTCACAGTTCACAAATCCAAGCAAGAGAAACGGAATTATCACAACCCTTAGAAATAATCATTTATGAATGGCTTAATGAAAAAGAGTCATCGTCTACTGACTCAATTAATTCCTTTCTCGATACAGTAATTAATTTTAAATTCAAAAAAGCGGAACCTAGCTCTGCTACTGAAAATGCCAATATACCAATTATCACTTCAGAAAATGAAGTGTTCTATGGGGCTAAGGGTAAACAAACCGCTGCATTTATTTTTTTGTCCCTGGTTTTAAAAAGCAAAAGCCCTCAAACACTGTTTCTTTACAGCGATGAGGACATGGACTGGCTGGCTCATGACCGAGAGTTCACTACTCAATGGGTATCCATGATTGTGCAGATTTTAAAAAAGGGCAACCGGATAAAAATGATCCATTCCACAAACCGCAATTTTGATGAAATGATGATGGGCATTCAACATTGGGTGCCCCTTTATATGACCGGTGCCATAGAACCCTATTACTATGCCAAAAGCAAAGACGGCTTATTCCGCCAGACCTTCTTCGTAGCTCCGGATACCCCTGCAGCAGTTACCTCCTCCTCTGTGGAAAGCAAGACCAAAAACGCAGCAAATTTCCTTTTCACTAATCACAAAACGGTTCAGGCGCTGTCCGAAGAATTTCTGGATTTTCTGCAGCTTTGTCGTCCTTTGATGCACATATCCACTCCGTCCAGTAATAGTGATAACCGTAAGTATCTTTCACTGCTGGCTGAGTTTGAGGATGAAAAAAGCAATACCCTTATAAAGGCAGATGGCCTCACGAGTATTACCATGCCCCCTTCTGTTGCAATCAGCATCTTGACCCGAATAGAAAAGTCCAGAAGAGAACAATTGTTAGCTCTTCATCAAAAACGATTGGGAAGGTTTTTAGAAGATATTCAGAAATACCGTTTTACGGTAATCTGCTCTCTGCCAGATCCTGAGCAGATTTTAGCTGGAGAGGTAGCCGTAAACTTTTCTGATGCCCTCAGCGAAACCCAGCTTTTCTATACTCCGGATGAATACCTTCAACATTTGTACGGTGTTATTCATCTCCTTGAGACCAATGAAAACTTTTCTGTCTATTTAACGAAGGATAAACACTTAGAGGGAGTTACTATTTATGTCAGGGAAGATGTGGGCTTATTTGTAGTCAAGACTTTAGCGCCTTTAGTTGTTTTTGCTATTAACGAAAGCAATATTACGGCTGCCTTTTGGGATTATTTGCAGGTTCTCTTAAATAAGGAATCAAAGAGTCCCCAAAAACGGAATTTTTCTCTTCTAAAATTGAAGGAAGTTGTCCACAGTTTAGAAGAAATAAATTATCTACCCGAAGAACAAGTTTAACTTTTGAAAAGCATTGGGAATCTTATGATTAATTGTACATATTTATTATAATAAACTTGACATGACAGGGTAATCTATCTCTTCCCCCGTTCCGCCAGCCATAGGCTTTAATCCGGTTTGAATAAAAGAGGATCTGAAAATCGAATCCGAACCGTAACGCTGGCGAATGAGATCGACAGCCCGGTCAAGACGCTGTTGCTTTTCATTATATTCTTGGAAGAAAGCCGTTTGAATGAAATCGCTCCCGCATAATTCCGATACACTGACCCCCATGTGCCGGAGAGGATGGCCCTCCCACAGTTCATCAAAGAGCTCACAGGCCAGCTGATGAATGGCCTTAGTACTGTCCGTGGCCGTATAAAACTTGCTCTGATGGGAGCAGTCATAAAATTCGCGGGTTCGGAAAGAGATGGAAACAAGTTTGGTACAATAAGCGGCAGCACGGAGTCTGGCGCTAACGGTTTCCACGAGGGACAGGAGCAAAAGGTGAGCAGACTGCCGGTCAATAAGATCAAAAGCCGTGGTGGTGGAATTGCCCATGCTTTTGATGACGGGGTGCCGATTTACACGAACCAGAGAAATGTCCCGGCCATTAGCATAATTCCAGACCAAGCGGCCGTGGGATTTGAGAAAGAGCTCCAACCACTTGGGATCAGAGCCGGCCAAATCCCCTATGGTTTTAACGCAGCGATCCCGGAGCTTTTTTGCAGTAGCCCGGCCTACCATAAAGAGCTCTTCCACCGGCAGCGGCCACATTTTCTCCTCGACTTCTTCCGGAAACAGGGTATGTACTCTGTCGGGCTTTTTAAGCTCAGAACCCATCTTAGCCAGGATCTTGTTTGAGGAAACACCAATGTTAACCGTAAATCCCAGTTCATCACGAATACGATTCTTGATGCTGTAAGCTGCCTGAACGGGATCGCCAAAGAGCTTTTTGCTCTCCGTAAAGTCAAGAAAGTATTCATCCACTGAATACTGTTCTACAAAGGGAGAGTATTCCCTTAAGATATCGCCCATAGCGGTGCTGCACTGCATATAGAGGGAATAGTTGGGGGGAACAACAAGTAAGCCCGGGCATTTCATCCTGGCAGTGTGTAAGGATTCGCCGGTTTGGATGCTGAAAGCTTTAGCAGGGATGGATTTGGTAAGTACAATACCGTGGCGGGTCTGTTCGTTGCCGCCAACTACTGAGGGGACAGTACGGAGATCAAGGGAATCACCATGTTGAAGACGGTAAACAGCTTCCCAGGAGAGATAAGCTGAGTTAGCATCAATATGCATAATAATTCTGTTTTGCATACATACATTCGCCCCCAATTAGAACATCTGTTCTAATTATAAGCTGAATGACGGAAAATTAGTAGAGGAAAGTTTTGGAGCCTGAAAAGTATCTTCATTCGACTCATGGTTTAGGGCAAAAAACGCCCCCTTCCTGGGGGCGTGACAGAACACCCACGCACATTGCGCTATTATGTTTTAGTATTCGAAAACATCAACTGGAACATCAATAGCTGATGTATCACCATCGATTACTATCTCCGCAACTGCCCATACATTAGGTACAACATTGCGCAGGTAGTATATGGCGGTGGCTACTTTACCAGTATAGAACTTGTAATCAAAGTGATCAGATCCCACTTCTTTGGCTTTTTTTATCAGCCAATATTGCCTGATCAAGAATCTGCCGGCCACAAAATAGCTGGGCAGTCGCTGTCAGGATACGGCGGGAATACAAGGGAATCATACTCATATTGGTCTTGGAATATCCAGCCAAAGCCTTGAGCATATCTTGGTAAGCATTAAGAGCCTTGCCCAAGTTTGCAAATTCCTTGCTTAAGGCTTCATTGTCCTTGTTAATTTCATAGAAATCGACTATTTCCTGTACCCAAGCGCCAAATACCGAGCCGCTCTACATGTTCATTTTACGGCCAACCAGATCCATGGACTGGATGAAGTTAGTGCCTTCCCAGATAGAGTAGATCTTCATGTCGCGAGCGATTTGAGATACGGGATACTCTTCGCAGTCTTACTTATACTCCAAAATAAGAATTAGTGAAAGTAGTGGTTAGGACAATATTTTTGTGCAGCTATAAATATCTTTCGTACATAACCCCCTGCGCGAAATAAAAATGCAGCATCACATCATTTTTTATTTTTATTCATTCTCTGGTTATGTATCCAGAAGATTTTTTAATAGTTTTTGAAGCACATCCACAATAGCGGTGATGATACTTGTTACTAAAATACTCATTAGACTTAATGATATAGGACCTGCTGGATCATCTCCTGTGACTTTAGCAATTACTTTTAAGGTTACTATCCCTAACAGGATGAAGAAAATGGTTGTTAAACCACATTTCTTTATAACCTTCAAAGATTTAAGTGATAACTCAGAGAAAGCATTGTTCCTTTCGATATAGGTTAATAGTTTAAATGCTTGATACAATGCAATAGAAAACGCAATACAGCATCCATACACATATGCCAATAAGGGATAAAGCGAGTAGACCCCTGGATGTGCTTTTGGTTCTCTAATGGCTATCAAAGGTAACCAAAAGAAACACAAAGCAAGCACCGCAATCCCGAGCAGAAAAATGATTACTTTTAAGAAAGTGGTTGAACCTTGTTTAACATTCATTTAAACACCTCACTAATTTATTGATTTAATGACGTTCATGACAAAATGATTTTAACACACGTTTTATCGTTTATCAATAAATAAATATTGATATTAATTATATTATTATTGTATCTCTTTGATTTGACAAATTAAAAGCTTAATTGAAAGGCGAGAGGCCACTTTGTAAACCAAGAAGCATTTTTTGTAACCGACAACTGAATATTTGTAAACGAAACGCAGTTTTTGTATCCGAAATGCCTTCTTTGAAAATGAAATGCAACTTTTGTAATCCACTTACAGGCATCCGGCATTGCAATAATAAATACTTGTACGTAAACCATTATCCTTCTTAAGGTCATACTCAATGGCTTTTGGATTAGAGAACTCACTTCCGTTATCTGTTAAGATGAAAGGGAATAGTGTTTGAAATATATGAAGGTCACGAATGATAGCCTTCTCTTGGCTTGTACCAAGAATCTTACGCGCGTAAGATTCTTGGTACAAGCCCGACGGTCCCCCCTTTATTTTTGTTTAACAAATTGTGATACTTATCACATAATTACTAGACCTGGATCACACCTCTTTTTCTTCCAAGAGTTATTATGTAAATAGAGAGGCGAACAGGATGGACTAAATATTGCTGGCTTGTCTAATATCTTTCTAAAGGAAGTGCTCATATGAACATCAACAATCTAAAAAGACAACACCAAGAAATACGTCAATTAGTTGATGACATCGAATCCTTGTTAAATCAGGATGTGATGGCTAAGGCTTTTGATATATCCTTAAAAATCGCTACACTAGCCGGAAAATTATCTTTCCATCTCAAGTCAGAAGATGATTTTCTTTACCCATCTCTCATTATTTCTAAAGACGAAGATCTAAAGAAAATATCACTTTCATTTAATCAGGAAATGGGTCATATCTCCCAATCCTTTTCAGACTATAAAACCAAATATATGTCAAGCACTCGGATCAAGGAAGCATGTACACAATTTACAGCAGACACACGTTCAATTATTTTAGAGCTAAGGAATCGCTTGAATAAGGAAGACAAAAAACTATACCCTATCGTAGAGCAGTTCTAAAACAGAAGCATCTCCATCCAGTACTACCTCCTTTGCTATCCCTCAGCTGCGATTACGACCATGATTAATCATATATTGCTTGCATCGAGAACCCTGATTTTGAGTTCAAATCATATACCCTAATAAAATACGTGTTCTTTTCAAAAGTATCCATTAACTCTCCATCAATTAAATACTTAGTAGGTTGGTTATCAGTAATGATACCGTAAAATACTCCGTAATTTCTCTCAAAACCAGTCAACTCTTTCGGCAATACCGAGCTGGAGCTTTGCAGTAAACCAAAATATTTATATTTACCATTTTGAAGACGTTTGAATGCCGCTAGTACAGTCTGTTGTCCAAAATTAGGGGCTAGTTGGTATGAGAAAAGCATTAAATGCAAGTCTTCAACATCTTTTTCTAACACAATAGTAAGATTCTTTGGTTGACCTTCAAAATAGTGTTGGTCAATATAGTTTGTCAGTTCATTGTACGATAAATCTTTGTTCTTAGCGTAAGTGGAAAAGCCGTAATACCCAATAACCAGTGCTATACCAATTAATACCAACGACAATTTCGTCTTATTCTTTACCATTGTATGGCCCCCTTTCTCAATCAAAGAAAAAGATACTCAGAAAGCGACTCTCATCCGTACTTGCTCAATTTTTCAAAAGGTTATATTATTTCATAAGAACCTGCATAAAATAATGCTAGGATGCTGCAAACATCCTAGCTCTACAACACAAACCGCAAGAGGTGGCCATATGGGGAACGAAAAAGTAGCTACTTTTCAGGGTGGGCTACTTTTTCGTCATATTGTAAGCGAACTGAAATACAGAGTTGTACAATCAATTATATCACAAATAGCCCATATTATGTATTTTCATCAAATCGACTTTCTGTCAAACACTCGGCATAACCCCCATTATGGTATTTCCAGCATTCCTCATAGGTTTTCAGAGGTTCGTCTATTTGTCGGTGCAGATGGAACTTCCATCACTGTGTATTCAATTACAAAATATCAATATGCTCTCCGGCCAGGGCTTTGTTCATACTTCGTATTGCGCAAAACTTTCCGCACATGGAACAGGAGTCTTCATGCTCAGGCTTCCTGTCGGCACGGATCTTTTTTGCCGTTTCCGGATCTATGGCGCACTCCCACTGTGCTTCCCAGTCAAACACCCTTCTGGCCTCCGCCATCCTGTCGTCAATCTCCCTTGCCCCTCTTACACCTTTGGCAATATCTGCTGCATGGGCAGCAATCTTTGAGGCCATAATGCCTTGTTTTACATCCTCTAAATTCGGCAGCGCCAGGTGTTCTGCCGGGGTCACATAGCATAAAAAAGCAGCACCGGCTGAAGCGGCAATGGCACCTCCGATTGCCGAGGTGATATGGTCATAGCCTGGTGCAATATCCGTTACTAGCGGTCCTAAGACATAAAATGGTGCTCCATCGCAGATGGTCTGCTGGATCTTCATATTGGCAGCAATCTGATCAATCGGCATATGTCCAGGTCCCTCCACCATTACCTGGACATCCTTTTCCCAGGCTCTTTTGGTAAGCTCACCCAGCCGTACAAGCTCCTCAATCTGACACACATCCGAAGCATCTGCCAGGCATCCCGGTCTGCAGGCATCTCCCAATGAGATAGTCACATCATATTCTCGGCAGATATCCAGAATTTCATCGTAATATTCATAAAAAGGGTTCTCTTCACCTGTCATAGACATCCAGGCAAATACCAGAGAGCCGCCCCTAGATACAATGTTCATTTTTCTTTGATGCTGTTTTATCTGTTCTATGGTTTTTCTGGTAATGCCGCAGTGCAGGGTGACAAAATCAACCCCATCCTCGGCATGAAGTCTTACTACATCAATGAAATCTTTTGCTGTCAGGGTGTTTAAGTCTCTCTGATAGTGGATAACTGAATCATAGACCGGCACCGTTCCGATCATAGCCGGGCATTTCGAGGTAAGCTCTCTGCGAAAAGGAATGGTATTTCCGTGTGAGGACAAATCCATGATTGCATGTGCACCCATATTAACGGCTTCCAGCACTTTTTTCATTTCTATGTCATAATCCTTGCAGTCTCTCGAAACACCAAGGTTTACATTGATCTTTGTTTTCAGCATTGAGCCCACGCCCTGGGGGTCGATACATATATGTTTTTTGTTCGCACAGATTACTACTTTCCCGGCTGCAACTAATGGCATCAGCTCTTCTGCCGTCATCAGCTCCTTTTTAGCTACGATTTTCAGTTCCGCGGTGATAATTCCTTTTCTTGCCGCTTCCATCTGGGTTGCATATTCTCTCATGGCTATTTCTCCTTCATATAGATATTTCACATGTGGTTAAGAGGTACGCTTCTAACTGTCACTTATCCCACTACTTTAAGCAGTGGGATAAGTGCACTAAGTTTAATGCACTTCCGTATTCATGGATTAAACCGCCTCAATCTCCAATGGATTGTTAGCAATATCCTCTGCCGTTGCCTTATATAGTTCATCCAGGAACCGGACTTGAAAACTTCCGGGAGCGTCCACCTTATTTGCAGCCCGTTTTCCCGCTAAATTGTAAACCCCAGCGGCAGTAAGCGCAGCAATAAAAGGGGAGGCAACCGTTGCGTAGACTGCGGTCACTCCTCCTAAGGAACAGCCAAACCCAGTAATTTTCTCCATAAAGTGAGACCCTCCCTGGGAGAAGACTATGAGGTCACCGTCGGTTATTAAATCCGTTTCGCCCGACACGGCAACAGCCCCGCCAGTCCACTTAGCCAGCGCGACAGCCCCAGCTTTGGCGGCATTGACCGAATCCCTAGAGTCAACGCCGCGAACATTGGATACCTCCGTACCGCCGTCCAAACCCCACAAACCAGCCAAAGCGATAATTTCCGAGGCATTCCCTCTGACCACAGATGGTTTATAAGCTTTAAACTGCTGCAGCAGCTGAGTTCTAAGGGCACCGATACCGATAGCCACCGGATCCAGGACCCAAGGCTTCCCCGTTTCGTACAAGACTTTGGCTGTATGTGGTAAAGTCTCCTCATATATGGGCAGAAGCGTACCCATGTTTATGTAGGCAGCTCCGCCGACTTTTGCCAAAAACTCACCCTCATCAGGCAGATAAACCATAGCCGCCGATCCTCCGACGGCAAGCTGGGCATTAGCCACAAAATTCATCGTTACTGTGTTGGTGATCGACCCTGCCAGAGGATTTGTCCGTCTTACAGTTTCTACGGCCTGAATTATTTGGTTTTGAATCTCCCCTTTATTATCCATTTATATCTTCCTTTCTCAGTTTTTATAATAAAAAATGCTTCCCTTTAGCAAGAAAAGCACTTTTTCATTATCGATAATAGATTGCTTCCCTACGCCAGTGTTAACTGACAGGTTCTAAGGGTCAGGTTTTACCTTCTCAACTCCTAAGAGTCCCCCCGCATTTTATTCAGTTTTAATAATAAAAAGTGCTCTCCTTTAGTAAGAAAAGCACTTTTTCATAATTGATAGTGGCTTGCTTCCCTACGCCAGTGTTAACTGACAGGTTCTAAGGGTCAGGTTCTACCTTCTCAACTCCTAAGAGTCCCCCCGCAAAATTATTTAATTTTTTCATATACTATCTCTTGTTGCTTTCCCTGTCAAGCTTTTAGTTAGAGGTGATGTTTTGTTTACCATCGACATTTGTGCTGACAGACCGTCGTCCCGTCGCTTATTGGCGGCATCGGCTTCAATACTCAGTTCCTTGAAGGCGCACCAAAAAACATGGAAACACTTATTTAAAGCGTTTCCATCATTCCAACTATTTAGAACGTTTTAGTTCTTCCTTCCGACTCGATAAGACTCAGCCAAAATTTGAACTGTATGCAATACTTCTTCGTCAAATCCAGCATTTTCGACCCCGCTTTGCAGCTGCAACCGACAAGCCGGACAACCCGTTGCTACTGTATCAGTTTTGGTGGTCTGGATATCTGCTGTTTTACGATCAGAAATTTGTCCGGAGAGATCCGGGTGTACCAGGCTGAATGATCCAGCCATACCACAACAACGACCCGGCTCTTTCATTTCAATCAATTCTACACCGGGAATGCTCTTTAAAATTTCCCGCGGTTCTTTACTAATTCCCTGTCCACGGTTTAAGTGACAAGGTTCGTGATATGTCACTTTTCGCGCTACTCGACCCAAACCTTCTTTCTTAAAGGGAACTTGATGAATCAGGAACTCAGAAATATCGTAGGATTTTTTGGCCCATTTATCCGCCAAGGCTTTAAGTTCTTGATCATTTTCCAGCAGCTCTCCAAAAACATGCTTCCAAGCAGTACCACCAGAAGAACAGGCGACAACTAAGGCATCTGCCCCCATTCTCTCAAAGGCCCGCAAATTGCGTTTGGCTAAGGTACGTGCTGAAGCCACATCCCCATTGACCGAGGCTGGGATACCACAACAAGCCTGGGACTTAGGAATGACTACTTCGATGTCATTTTCCTTAAGCACCGCGATCACCGCTCTGCCGATGTCCGTGTAAAAATAGTTGATCATACAACCCGTGAAGAACCCAACTCTCATCTTGGGGTTTTTAACCTTAATCACTTCAGGGAACTCGGAACGCAAAGTCTTCTTGGCCAACATGGGGAAGACTTTCTCCTTACCTATCCCCACATCCACGCGCATACGTGCTAATTTGCTGTGTCGATTCGGTATGTTTTTTAAGGCAACACCCTGGAAGATACTTCCCGCCTTCATCCCGAAATCAAACACTCGCTGCATCTTCAAGGCAGTGAAGGCAATTTTTTTGGCCGACTGCAGCCCTTTTTTACGGACGGCTTCCGCTCTTGCTGCCAGAATAATTTTGTCAAACCGAACCCCACAGGGACAGTTGGTATTACAAGCCATACAGGTCGTACAAAGGGAAAAACGGTTCCCCATTCCCTTAGTCATCTCTGTTTCGCCCGAGAGAATGTATTCTGCTAAACTAATCTTTCCCCTGGCAACTCCCACTTCCTGGCGTGTTTCCTTGTAAATGGGGCATACTGCCATGCAATTTCCGCATTTCATACATTTATGGAGTTCTTCGGTAATCGAATCCAGTGAATCATATACGGACACGATCAGTCCCTCCTTACAATCTTCCCAGGGTTCAACAAATAGTTGGGGTCCAGGGCTTCTTTAATGCGCTTCAAGGCCGCCACACCTGCTTCTCCAAATTCCCTGTTAAGATATTTCATTTTGGCGATACCAATCCCATGTTCACCGGAAAGAGTTCCTCCCAGGGCTAGCGCCGTTTCGAAAATCTCGTCCACTGCTAGGTGGACTCTTTTCATTTCTTCAGCGTCGCGTTCATCTGTAATAATTGTGGGATGCAGATTTCCGTCTCCTGCATGCCCGAAGGTAGCAATTTGCAGATTATGTTTGGTTGCAATTCTGCGGATTGCTTTAAGCATATCCGGAATTTTACTCCGGGGAACGGTGGCATCTTCAAGTACGGTGGTCGGTCGTTTTTGAGCAAGGGCTGGCAAGGCGCTGCGACGAGCCAACCACAAAAGGTCGCGCTCTTTATCATCTTTAGCTATTTTTAATTGAACAGCTCCTTCCTCGTTCATAATTCGTTCCACCAATACAGCTTCCCGTTGGACAACTTCCTTGTAGCCGTCCACTTCACATAAGAGAACTGCTTCCGCGTCCATGGGGAGTCCCGCATGCACAAAGTTTTCCACGGTCTGAATCGTCACATTATCCAAGATCTCCAGTGTGGCCGGAATAACTTTATTGCGAATAATGGCTGCGATGGCCCTCCCAGCTTTATCAACGTCGTCAAAGACGGCTAACATGCTCTTACGTGCTTCCGGTGCCGGAATGAGTTTGACGATTATTTCAGTGATAATCCCCAAGGTTCCTTCAGCCCCGGTAAAGAGAGCCACTAAATCATACCCTGTCACGTTCTTTACTGTTTTTCCTCCCCAACGAGTGACTTCTCCATTCGCCAAGACCATTTGCAAGCCCATAATATAATGTTTGGTTACACCGTATTTCAGACCACGCAATCCACCCGAACACTCCGAAACGGAGCCACCCATAGTTGCTGTGGTAACTGTACCGGGATCCGGCGGATACAACAAGCCGTGTTTAGCCGCTTCATCATTGAGAGCCTGAATGATCACCCCAGGTTGAACGGTTGCCGTTAAATTATCCTGGTCTACTTCCAGAATTTTGTTGAGGTGGAGCATGGAGAGAACCATACCCCCTTCAACGGGAATAGTTCCCCCACTAAGGTTCGTTCCGGAACCACGTGTATAAATAGGGACATGGTAACGCAGGGCGATTTTCACGACATCTGCCACCTGTTCTGTCGATAGAGGTGCAACCACAACATCCGGCTTATGATGTTTCATCGCCGCAGTTGCGTCATAAGCATAGGTCAATAAGTCTTCCTGCTCTGTGAGGACATTTTCACGACCGAGCACTCGAACAAGTTCTTCCAAGACTTCACGAGCTAACATCCTTATACCTCCTTTATAACGCTTCGAATATGGCACGCCTGTCAGACCACTTGATTTAAAATAATCAATTTACGCGAAACTTCAATAAAGTTACTATAATTCTCTGCTGAACAAACAAAGTGGGAAGGGGCGCAAATACTATACTACCTCTTCCCACCAAGTCATGCTACAAATAAGCAACAAGAGATATTACATAACACTAACTTAGAAATCACAGCATTTCACTAAAACTTTGAACTCTGGTTTTAGTCTGTTCAAAGGATGTTGTTTCCAGGTCAATTTCTATAAATAGGCTCTTAATTCCAGCTTCTTCAAACTGTCTATAGTAGATTGGATAGTCAAATTCTTCAGGGTCACAGAACTTCATCATGCAAACCACAACTGCATCGGCCTTAGACCCTTTAACCATCTCCATCAGCATGGGGCCTCTTGATTTTTTCGCATCTGTAGCAAGAGAACAACCATCGAATTCTTGCCACCATTTAGCCAATCGATATAGTGGGTCTGTACCTGACGGAACATCATTTCTGAACAGTCTGGATTCCTGGGCCAGGTCGTCTGCCACAACAGCAAAACCGTTATCTTTTAAAATGTCTAATACTTCATTGGGTTCAGCCATAATTCCTGTTAAAACAACCTTTTTACCTGTAAAGGCTTCAACAGGTAACGATTTAAGCTCTGAATTCAATTCTTTTACCATAGCGGTATGTTTAGATTTTTCCATAAAAAATCTAGCTTTTATAATTGCATGACGTATTCTGGGATCAATAATCTGAGGATAATTAGCAGCTAGGTCCGTAAATTCACGCATTACTTTACGATTTTCGTTATAAGTTTCAATACTTTGGTTGAGTGCTTCATCAGTAATCTTTACATTCAATATTGTTTCCAGCTTTTCACGAACAAGTCGATATTCCTCAGCAAGAAACTTATTGGCTGCTTCGAGTTTTCTGTTTTGAGGATGAGTAAATACGATGACAGGTGATGTTCCTTTCCATTTTTGGCTGAGACATTTTAAAGTGTCACAAGGAACGGGGAAAAGTACTGCTTCTAAATCGTCATATACCCCTTCAAGCTGCATTTCCATAACTGATTGCATAATTGAACAAGCAAAGGGAGGTAAATAGGCACGGGCTTTTGAAATACTCTTTTGTCCTCCCCAAATACCTACGGGAAGAAAACCAGCAGCATGAATTATTTCTTCAGGGGCATAATAAGGCATAACCCCTACCGACCCTTTACCGGTTTCTTTTTTATAATCTTCCATAGCCTTGCGGGGATTATTTGAAATTGAAGATAATTCACTAATAATAGTTTCAATTCTACTCATTGGAAACTCCCTCCTTATTCTGCTTCATCATTTCATCTAAGGCCTGGATACGTGTGTCAAACTGGGCAGGAGAAAAGTTACGAGGATCAGTTTGGTCTCCATCAAAGCTTACATAGGGTAAACCATTTTCTTTTTGGAGGATATCAGCAGTTTCTACATTCAGAAAACTCATGAGCTTACAGCTTCTGTTCTGATGATAAATAACACCGTCACACTTTCCGCCACTAATTACGTCACTAAGAACCTTAACTTTATTATCAAGACAAGTATTGATATAAATTCTAGTATAAGCTTCCGCCATTGAACTCATATCACCTGGTGTATAACTAACATTCCACAGACCCGGATAGGCTGAACCTGTCATTATATTGCCAAGATTCTTTAAGCCTTTAAATGTATGTCCCAGGTGCGGCCAAACAGCTATGCCTTCCCAAGTTACCCGCTTTTGTTCATTTCCTTTAAAGGCGAAGATACCCTTATTAAGATTTTCTTCAAGTTCATCAGCAAACTTTTTAAAGGTAATTTCTGCGTAGTCTTTACTCCTTGCACAAACGATCAGGGCCATATAGTTGAAAAGATCAAAACCATTTAAAGGGGATGGTTTATGTGATGACAAAGCAGCGATTCTATTCCATTGGGCAACAGAACGTTGGGTTTGTTCCTGTACTTTTAAAAATTTGTCATAGTCGAATTTCTTGCCGCAAATTTCCTCAAGCTGAGTAATAGCTTCCTTAAACTGTTCCGCAATATAATCCTTGGCATACTGTGGAATGGGCATTGTATGATTAAAGGGAACATCAATGATGATGCAAGGAATATTTAATTCAACGGCAAGATTCTCATACCACTTAAGCAAGGTGTTACAAATGTTGTTACAGGTTATGACAAAATCGGGAAGGGGTATTCTGGCCGCTGGGGATTTTTCAAGCTTTTCCGGTGTTATTCCTGTTAAAGCCTCCTGTTTTAAAAGTTCCATATAACCAAGATTTACTCTTGCATAGGAGCAAGTATCCACGTTATAGCCTTTTTCATCCGCAACTTCAAGCACATCTAAGGCACCTTTTCTGGCCCCAATACCCGCAGCATGGGTTTCAGGATATATCATAGCTACATCCATAGCCACACAAAACTCCGAAGGAGCAACGGATGCAGACCAACAAACAAGTTTTCCTTCTTTTTTTGCCCGTCTCGCTTCTTCATACAATTCTTCCTGATAGAAACCTAACAATTCTTTGGCGCTCATAGCTGTTGTATCAGTCATCTCTCATACCTCTTTCCTTTATTTATTAGCTCCCCTGACTTCTTCGAAGGCAAAGATAGCAGCTCCAAGGGCAGCTGTAATTTGTGGATTAGGAGCTACAATGACAGGTTTTTTTAGTTCTTTGCTTATTGCCCGGACAACCCCTAAGTCCTTAGCAACACCTCCGCACATAACAATGTCCTCTTCCACCCCACATCTATAGGCAAGTCCACAGGCTTTGCTAGCAACTGACTGGTGAACCCCTGCAATAATATTCTCTTTAGCAACTCCGTTGGAAAGCTGAGATATTACCTCAGATTCTGCAAAAACTGTGCAAGTGCTGCTGACCGTGGCAGGTTCTGTTGCACGAGCATCGTATTCTGCCATTTCATCAAGATTAACTTCAAGTACTCGTGACATAACATCGAGAAAACGTCCTGTTCCGGCGGCACATTTATCATTCATAAAAAACTGCTTAACGCCGCCTTTACTGTCAAGTCTAATTGCCTTAACATCTTGACCGCCGATATCAATAATTAATTTTGCTGAAGGAACTAAAAAGAAAACTCCCTTAGCCTGACAACTGATTTCGCTAATTTGTTTGTGTGCTTCTTCCACAGAAGATCTTCCGTAGCCTGTAGCAATAATTTTAGCCATGTCTTCCAATTTAAGACCTGCTTTGGAAAGAGCTTCATTCAGTACACGTTTAGGTCCTGTCGAACCTGTTCCAATCTGAATGACTTCTCCAGCGATAATATTAACTCCATCTTCAAGTATTACAACCTTTGAGGATGAGGACCCAATATCAATCCCCATTGTAAACATAGATTAATCTCCCTTTTTGATTATTTCTTCAAGTTCATTAGTTCTTCACTAAAAAGTCTTGAGTCCATAATTTTAATATTTTTGTCAACTGTAGGGACAAAATCCATTAAATCTATAATTTGTGTTTGAATATCAATTCCGGGAGCAACTTCAATTAAGTTAAGTCCCTCTTCTTTTAATTCAAATACAGCTCTTTCTGTTATATATAAAACAGGTTGTTTAGTTTTAATTGCATATTTTCCACTAAATGTTACCTGTTCAACTTGTTTAATAAATTTCCTTTGCGTTCCTTCTTGTTCAATTATTAACTTGCCATCTTCAATTTTTTGTTTTAAGCCTCTTGCTGTAAATGTACCGCAGAAGAATACTTTTTTTGCATTTTGGGTGATATTGATGAAACCACCACATCCCGGTATTTTGGGACCGAATCTGCTGACATTAATGTTGCCCTGTTCATCACATTCAGCTAAACCTAAAAATGCCATATCCAGACCGCCGCCATCATAAAAATCAAACTGACTATTTTGGTCAATAATAGCGTCAGGATTTAAAGTAGCACCAAATCTGGCTCCACCTTGAGGACTGCCTCCTATTGCTCCTGATTCAACAGTTAAAGTCATATAACTAGCTATCTCTTCTTCACTTGCAACTTGAGCAACATACTCAGGTGTTCCAACACCTAAATTAACAACTGTATCCTTTACCAATTCCATAGCTGCTCTTCTGCCAATAACTTTTTTAATACTCAATGGGGTTTTTTCAACATTACCTTCAGGTGCTCTTACTGCCCCGCAAAGTGCTGGATTATATTCATGTCCAACACTTTGTTCATGATCTTTCATATCAACTACTTCTACAACACCATGAACATAAATGCCTGGTATTTGTACCAGTCTGGGGTCTAAAGTACCACCTTTTACAACCTTTTCCACTTGAACAATTACTTTTCCACCATTATTTATAACTGCCTGTGCTATAGATGTAACCTCAATAGTAGCTACTTCTTTTTCTAGGGTTACATTACCATACTCATCCGCATAAGTACCTCTAAGGAAGGCGATATCTATAGGAAAAGCTTTGTAGAAAAGCTTTTCTTCATTGCCGATTTTTATAACTTCTACTAAATCTTCTGTCGTCCTAGCGTTTATTTTACCTCCGCCATTTCTTGGATCAACAAAAGTACCTAATCCAACATGGGTAATTGTACCGGGCCTATGACCCGCAGCATCTCTAATAACATATTCCAAAGCACCTTGTGGTAAGTTATAACCTTCGCATTTATTAGCTAGACACAGTTCGCCTAACTTCGGAGCAGTATTTAAATGACCTGCTATGACCCTTTTAACCAAACCTTCGTGAGCAAAATGATCACCGCCCGTGCCGTTTCTGCTGCCTTGTGATGCTGGATAAAACAAAGTTATATTTTGAGGATAGCCAGTCTCTAAAAATTTCTTTTCTATAGCTTTAAAAAGTGCTTCCGGAAGACTATTGCCAACAAATCCACTGGTACAAAGAGTGTCCCCATCTTTGACTAAATCAACAGCCTCTTCTGCTGTGAGAATATTAACCTTCTTCATATTTGTCCTCCTCCAATGTTATCCTCAGTGATATAACCTGCCCCGCAAAATGCGGGGCATTTTAAACAGTACAAATAAAAAGGGTATTGAAGTGCTCATCAATAAAAGCTAACTCAGAACTTCCGGCTTTTCTCTGTTATTTAGACTTCATCAAGTCAGGATTAAATGCATCGGGCCGGCCGGAGGGATCTGAGTACCGAAAAATCACTTAGAAGGATATTTTCAATTTAATTTAATATTCAAAAAATATTTGGCTTGAGTATGCGCCTATAAGTACTCTCAAGGATCAATTTTTCTGTTTTAAAGCAAACATGAACACGATATGATAATATCGTCCCTGTCTTAATTCTACTTGTTGCCTTAGATTTATGTTGCAAACTATATGATGGGAATATTTTCTTAAAAATAGTCCTCTGCATAAAGGTTTATAAATCCACAATTTAAACAAACAAATTTTATGATGTTTTGACTTTGTGGATTAACAACTACTTCACTATTCTCAATTAAGATAAATGCATCATCTCTTGTCTTGATATCCACCTGTTTTATTTGTCCTGAATGACAAGCAATACACTCTTTCATATTTCTCCTTTCTACATAACGATATCACTCCATAAACCGTCGGTTGATCTTTATATTTCCTTCTTCATCTTTCAACCTCAAATTTATGGAAATCTCATAACTCAAAATGGAAAGTGATTAAAAGAGCAATCACGATAAAACTGTGGTTTTTTAATACGAAAATATCTAAGCGTATTTCGCCCCTCTGCCATAAACGCAAATCTGTTATATTTGGGGATTAATCTTTAAAAATTTCTCCAGCAATAATCATTCTCATTATTTGATTTGTTCCTTCATAGATCTGAGTTATCTTAGCATCTCTCATCATTCTTTCAACATGATAATCCTTCATGAAGCCATTTCCACCAAGCATCTGAACGCATTCTACGGTTACATGCATTGCTGCATCTGTACAAGCCATTTTTGCCTTAGCTGCTGAAACTGAATAAGGTCTTCCTTCTTGTTTATCAAGAACTCCTTTATACAATAGATACTTAGCTTGTTCAATTTCAATCGCTAATTCAGCCATTTTAAATGCTAAATACTGATTTTTAAATAAAGGCTTGCCAAACTGTATTCTTTCTTTCAGATATTTTACCGCACAATCATATGCTCCTTCTGCAAGACCAAGTCCTTGTGCGGCGACTCCGAATCTCCCACCATCAAGAGTTTTCATTGCTATCCCAAAACCTTTTCCCTCTTGTTTTACTAAGTTTTCAGCTGGGACAATACAGTCTTCAAAAAGCAGTTCTGAAACTTTTGTTGCTCTTATCCCACATTTGTTTTCAATAGTGCCTATTGAAAATCCGGGGAAACCTTTTTCAAGAATAAACGCTGATAATCCCTTTGTTCCTTGACTTAAATCCGTTGAAGCAAATACTAAGAAGGTCTCTGATAGAGGGCCATTTGTAATGAAGCATTTAGAACCATTTAATATATAGTGATCTCCGTCTTTTACAGCTCTTGTTCTAACACCTGCTGCATCTGAACCCGCATTTGGCTCAGTTAATCCGAAAGAGCCAAATTTCTTTCCGGAACATACATCTGGAAGATATTTTTTCTTTTGTTCCTCTGAAGCGTTTTGATATATTCCTCCTGCACAGAGAGAGGTATTTACAGAATATGAGATACCAACGGCACTATGCACCTTGGAAATTTCTTCTACGGCTAAGATGTAGGATAAATAATCTCCGTCGGAACCACCATATTCTGATGGGAACGGTAAGCCCAATAAACCCATCTCACCCATCTTCTTATAAAGATCTACAGGAAATGTACTAGTTTCGTCACTCTCAAGTACGATAGGTAAAAGTTCCTTTTGGGCAAAATCTCTGGCTACTTTCTGAATAGCCTCTTGCTCTTCTGTTAAACGAAAATCCATATTATTGCCTCCTTCTTAATTTTCAAACAGCCCTTCGGCATTCGCTGAGGCAGTCGGGACAAGGATTTCCTTGAACCAACTTTTTATTGCAGTCCTCCCACTTTTAGTGGGAGGATGTTTTATTATCGAGCTAAACTGGAAATTCACGTGAAATCAATACAAAACGTCCTCATAATTTTGATTGGCAAGGGAACTATTCTATTAAATTTTTGGGTGTCGCTTTGAAACCTATACTAATTTCTCACGAACGTATCAGATTCCGTTCTTCTACTTCTCTGCGTGCATTATTCCGTCGGGATCTGTACTGTTGCCCATGATGACTGTCCTCTACTTAAATATAGGTTCACTTGACCTTTCCATAGCGCATACTAAATTCCACACCACCTCCTTAAATTTTTGATTTAGTTAAATATTCAAAAGCTTTTGATAATTGAATATTACTTGCTAGCAAGTATTTTGTCAACAAATAAATATGTATAAATATAGTATTTTATACTTAAGGTTCCTCTCAAAAAATCCCAAGTCAAATTACTAATTATGCTGCTACTAACTACACTATGCTCGTCTAGAAAAACATACTTCACTCGATGCTTTGTAGCCTTAATTGACAAGATTAATAAGTTTGAAATATAGTGGTAATATAATTAATAAATAGAGGTGCTGTAATAATGGAAATGACTGAATGTATTAATTTCTTACTAACTCAGGCACAACAAAAAGTTTTTAAATGTTTAAAGTCGGAACTTGAACCGTTTAACGTAACGCCTGTGCAATATGGAGTGTTACAATGTCTTTGGGATAAGGGAAGTCAAACCCCCAAGCAAATTGGGAGTGTTTTGGGTTTAGATAGTTCAACTATCACTGGAATCTTGGATAGATTGGAAAACAAAGCATTGATTATGAGGAATACTTGTAAAGGAGATCGGCGAACTATCAATGTTGATTTTACTGAAGAGGGACTCAAATTGCGTGATCCAATAGGTAAAATTATTGAAGAAGTAAATAAAGAAGTATTAAAACAATTTAGTTTAGAAGAACAAAATCAATTAAAGAAATTTTTAGAGCGAATTTAAACGAAAATTATAAAAGAATGGCTGATGAAGCCTATTTTTTCAAAAGATTACTTTGCTAGCAAAATACTTGTTAGGAAGTATCTTGCTACATACGGAACTGTCCTCCGATGCGCTAGGGTCGAATTCCAGTGTCAAATTAGTCATAATCAAAGGTGGACAATAAAAAAAACCTGCCCGGTCCCTAAAGCACAGGAAGGTTTCTCCCAAAAAGGATGTTGTTATATTTTGTGTTTTTTATTCATAATATTCTTAATTAATTATTTATTTCACATTGCAGGAAATAGACAGAAAATATAGAATGTTCAACTCTATTAGGGAGCTCTTGACCACTAGAAAACTTTATTGATTTGCTTTAATCAAAGAATACTTCGATATATAGGAGGGGTTTCAAATGAAAAGCACTTTACAATCTGGTTTGTCTTATGAGTTTAAGTTTACTGTTCCAGAAGACAAAACTGTTCCTTATCTTTACCCTGAATCGGAAGAATTCCAAGCAATGCCTAAAGTTTTTGGAACGGGATTTATGGTGGGCTTATTTGAATGGGCATGTATTAAAGCTATCAATCCTCATTTGGATTGGCCTAACGAACAAACCGTTGGCACCGATGTTAAATTAAGCCACATTGCCGCTACACCGCCAGGTTTTACTGTTACAGTTAAACTACGTTTAGAAAAGATCGAGGGCAAAAAATTACTGTTTCATGTAGAAGCCCATGATGGGGTAGACCAAATTTCTGAAGGTACTCATGAGAGATTCATCATTAATGCCGCTAAGTTTAATGAAAAGGTAACCAGGAAATCAGAGATAAAAGCATAACTGAGCTTCGCATTACAGGAAGTGCCCGTCCCCACTAAATTATGTGACCCTGCTTTCTCATTAGCATTCGCAATAAAAAGGAAATTCTCTGCATAGATGAATCATTACCTCTTCGTGCCGATTAGACATTATAAGCTGAGCGACTCATCTTTTATATTTATGTTTTAAATATTTCCTTTGTCAAATAAAGTACATGTATCGAATATTGATCGTTAAAAAGCATCTGCCTTCATTAAGCAGATGCCCTAACGATTTTAAACTTTCTTTATAATTTCTTGAACTCTTCCAATTTGCCCATCCTCAAGTCTTACTTTAATTCCCCTCGGATGTTTCTGGGAGTTTGTTAGGATATCTTTGACAATACCACGCGTCCTTTTTCCCGTTCTTTGGTCTTCTTTTAAAACAATATTTACTGTGATTCCAGAATGAATATTACTTCTTACTTGGCCATCCAATCTTATTAATCCCCCCTTCTATGATTTAAGCATACCAAATGGTACCAAACATTTGTTTTTGTTTCAACGTATATTTGGAAATAATCTTCTTGCTATCTGAGCAAAAGCTCTTTTTGCCGTGACTTATAGGGTCTTCCAAAATATTTTCCTCCCTTTACTGGATTTCTACATACCCTTCTGTTCCATGGGGCATCAATCCCCCAACTTCGGTGACCAGGGCTAAAGCACTAATTATTCGGTAGGATAGTCTAATACACCCTCAACGGTAAACTCCGTAGTTAAGAATTGTTGGTACTTATAAGGGCCGCTTGGCACATAATCCTTAGGAGGTAGTAAATGTGCATTAATTTGCAATTTATATTTATGACCCTTTTTTAAGCCAAAATTACCAATGGAGACTGGAACAGTCCAACTTGAAATGCCATTTGCTTCATTTGGTCTTGGAGAAATAGGATTAACTTTTCCATGCAGGTCCCTCTTATAAGGGCCTGACGGTTCATTTGCGCCTGTATAGCCTGGGACCCAAGGTATCATATCAAAAATTGCAATAGAGTATAAATCAACATCATTTGGATTTTTTTCCACCTTCCAACTGATAACAAGTGGTTCAAGCTTAACGATACTGCTTGCTTTAGGAGAAAGTAGTGTAACCTTAAAAATCTTTTCTGGGATAGAGTTAACATTCGAATTTGTAGAGTTGCTTTTATTTGTGTTTGAACCCGCAGAGGCTTCTACCTTTTTCTTAATTGTCACCGAGCACTTATCAGTAAAACTTCCATCCTCGGTTCTCACTATTATATCAGTAGTACCAGCTGCCACCCCCTTAATAGTTCCATTTTCATCTATGGTAGCAAATTTTGTATTACTCGACTCCCAGACAACCTTTTGATTTCCAGCATCGACTGGCTCAATAGATATTTCAATTTTTTCATTAGAACCGATGTCAATGGTAACTGAGTCTTTGTTCAAAGATATACCTTTAACAGACTTAGGAGTGACTATTATGTCACTAGATACAGATAATTTCCCGTTCTTTGTTTTAGCTGTAATTATAGCCTTTCCAATTGAATTTGCTTTCACAAGCCCTGTCTCATCAACAGATGCTATTTTTTCGTCACTTGTTAACCACTCAATTTCAGGTTTCTTCGCGTTCTCAGGACTTATTAAAAGGTTTAAAGTATTACTCATGCCTACTTCCAAACTAAAGCTATGTTTATCAAGTTTAAGTTCTTTTACGGATTTTTCTGTCGTACAGGATGTGAGTATTACTAAGATAACCAGAACAGCAATGAACCATGGAAGTTTTCTCAACTATTAACCCCCCTCATCAATCTTTTCTTAGTTTGTACAAAATCTCTTCGAATCTTCCATCATTGATTGCCAAAGTGAGGCGCGCCGTTTTCCGGGATTTGTACAAGACCGGTTCTTACGGGTAAAACTATAGCTAGAATCTAATTCTGGGTATGTCCGCTTCCTTTAAATTGTCTTCCCATGTCCAAAAATGAGCCTCCCCGTTGCCCACCCGGAAAAAGATAAAGCAATAAGTGTATTAATGGAAGTTTCATCTACGGCTATGTGGGGCTGTTCGGAATTTTCGGGTAAGATTTTATTGTATTCAAGTTTCACAGTTTTCTTGTGAAAGGTTTGCCCTATATAATAAGAAGGAATTTTTTAATACTGCCAGAGCCGGCGAACATGGCAATTGCCGAAGGAATCGCATCCCTAAAACATGTCGGAGAAGAACTCCTATCTATGGCAAAAACTCAATAGTTAGTTGAAAACATGCAAAATAACACCACCGAATCAATTTAAGCTTGATCTCGGTGGTTTAAATTTTGCATCACTCCTAATTACCTAATACCGGTATTACCAAAAAACGACATAAAATGAATGAATAACCTGATAAAATATAAGGGTTAAAACCATATGTCTAAATCTTAGGGATTTAAAAAATAGCATTAAGGAGGGATAAAATGTGAGACAGATTCTGGCCAAAAGTGAACATTGCCTCGGTTGCAAAAGCTGTGAACTAGCTTGTGCCGTTGCCCACTCCGCCAGTAAGACCTTGTTCCAGGCAATTAGTGAGCTTCCCCCCCCACAAAAGAGAATCTTCGTAGAGTGCAATGGAGAAATAAATCTCCCATTGCAATGTCGGCAGTGTATCGATGCTCCTTGTGTTGACGCCTGTATGAGCGGGGCTATGCAGTTTGATTTAACAACCGGATTAATTCAAGTCGATGACCAACGGTGTGTAGGGTGCATGATGTGTGTAATGGTCTGCCCCTTTGGAGCTATTACCGAAATTACTGCTACCCGTAGAGTCACCAAGTGCGACCGCTGCCGGGAATTATATTACGATCCGGCTTGTGTCTCAGCCTGTCCAACCAAGGCTTTGGAATTTGTGGAGGTTGAAACGTTTGCCCAGAGGGGACGTAAAACCTTCTTAGACCAAATGAAGGGAGTCAATTAATCAATGAAATCTCAAAAATCAATTGATCCTGCTGCCTTAGAATTGCTGCCTAAGGCCGCCTTAGATGGAGTAGAGACCGTTTGGGATCGCTATGAAGCTCAACAACCTCAATGCGGGTTTGGCAGCTTAGGAGTTTGCTGCCGGCATTGTGTTCAGGGACCTTGTCGAATTGATCCCTTTGGCAATGGCCCGAAAGCGGGTATCTGCGGAGCAAGTGCCGATGTCATCGTAACTCGTAATTTACTAAGACAAGTAGCCGGCGGAGCCGCAGCCCATGTTGATCATGCCTATGAGGCCGTTGAGGCTTTAGAGCTGGCGGCTAAGGGGAATATCAATTATAGCATAGCTGATGAGACCAAATTGCAGCAAATTGCCCGTGGATTAGGTTTGGAGGTCTCTGATAAAAACAAAGCAGATCTAGCCTTGGAGGTTGTAGAAGCCGCTTATGCCGATTTAGCTAATCATGGCAGTAAACCCGTGCAATGGCTGATGGTCAATGCACCCAAAGAAAGAATTGCCGTCTGGCAGAGTTTAGGGATTCTTCCCCGCAATCCGGATCGGGAAATTCGCGAAGCAATGCATCAAACAACCATGGGTATGGATGCCGACCCCGTAAATCTTGTCCTATCAACCGCCAAACAAGGGTTGGTGGACGGCTATTCCGGTCTAAAACTGGCCACAGATATGCAAGATATCCTATTCGGAACACCGACTCCTGTCGTGACAGAAGCCAATTTAGGGGTTCTCAAGGAAGACTGCGTCAATCTCATCGTCCATGGCCATGTCCCCTTGCTTTCGGAAAAAATCGTCTTTTGGGCTGGAAAACTACAAGAAGAAGCAATCCTTGCCGGAGCGAAAGGTATTCAAGTCTCAGGGGTATGCTGTTCAGGCAATGAAGTCTTAATGCGCAACAGGATCCCTCTCGCTGCTAACTATTTAGCTCAAGAACTGGCCATAATAACGGGTGCAATTGACGCAATGGTCGTTGATGTACAGTGTATTATGCCTTCCTTAGCAAAAGTAGCCTCTTGTTATCATACAGAGCTTATCACAACCATGCCCATTGTCAAAATACCTGGAGCCACTCATGTTCCCTTTACTTTAGAAGGTGCTGATGATACGGCTCAGGTAATTGTTCGCAAAGCCATCACTGCCTATGGTCGCAGGAACAGTAAGAAGATACACATACCTAATTACAAACAGAAAATCGTAGCTGGATTTAGTGTAGAAGCAATTGTCAGTGCCCTCTCGGCTGTGAATCCTAACCAACCCCTTAAACCTTTGGTTGACAATATTGTTAATGGCAATATTTTCGGAGTCGTAGCTACCGTTGGGTGCAACAATGTCAAAGCAACTCAGGATATCGTTCATGTAGAATTAGTAAAAGAGCTTGTGAGAAATAATGTATTAGTGGTGGCTACAGGATGTTCAGCTCATGCCCTGGCCAAGGCTGGTTTCATGAATTCTGAAGGGACTGAAACTTACGCTGGAGAAGGTCTGAAAGCCGTTTTAACTGCAATCGGTCAAGCTGCCGGTTTAGGTACTCCCCTCCCCCCTGTCTTACACATGGGAAGTTGTGTGGATAATTCAAGAATTGGAGATTTAGTAACAGCTCTGGCCGGCTATCTGAATGTAGATTCCGCCTCCCTTCCTGTGGCAGCCAGTGCTCCCGAACCTCAGCATGAAAAAGCCTTGAGTATCGGAACCTGGGCTGTAACTATGGGACTAACAACGCACCTTGGCGTAGTTCCACCCGTATTAGGGAGCAAAGCAGTGACTGAATTACTTACCAACGGCCTCAGTGACGTGATCGGGGGAAAATTCTACGTTGAAACAGATCCCTTAAAAGCCGCTCAAGGACTTCTGGAGGATATCCGTTCTAAACGCCAAAAGCTCGGACTTCCGTGTTAAGGGAAGGGAAAACTTATGACATATATCGTTGTTGGCAATAGCGCGGCCGGGTTGTTTGCGGCTGAAGAAATCCGCAAGCATGACTCTCAGTCAGAACTCATCGTCCTCACGGCGGAACAGGAACCTAGTTATTCACGTTGCCTGACTACGTATTTCTTAACAGGAGATATTCCCGTTTCCCAACTTTACTTGCGAACGCCTGATTTTGCCGAACGGCTGAATCTAACAATCCTTTACGGAGTAAAGGTTAGCGGGATCGATCCCCAACAGCAAATTGTACGCAGTGCTGATGGACAAGAGTGGCATTATGACAAACTTTTGCTGGCCATGGGATCTTCTGCGAAAAAACTCGCGATTCCAGGGGCCAAGCTTCCAGAGGTATTTACCCTGCGTACTATGGATGATGCCTTGGCAATTAATAAGCTCTTAGAGCAAGGAGTGCAAAGAGCTGTCATCATCGGCGGTGGGTTAGTTAGTTTAAAAAGTGCTTATGCCTTAAGAAAAAGGGGACTTGACGTCACTGTTGCGGTCTCCTCAGGGCAGATCCTTTCCCAAATGCTTGATACGAAAGCAGCTGGCTTAATTCAAGAGCACTTGAGAATTAATGGACTTAAAGTTCTATTAGGAACCGAGGCCTTGTCTATCCTGGGAAAAGACCATGTCCAAGGTGTACTGGTTTCACCCGAAACAGAACTTGCTGCTGATTTAGTGATTGTAGGCAAGGGCGTTCGTCCAAACATCCAGGACTTAGGTGATCTCGGCTTTAATATCGGGTATGGACTTCAGGTAAATTCCTCATTAGAAACCAACCTTCCCAATATCTATGCTGCCGGGGATCTTGCAGAAACTTGGGACCTGGTCCGACAAACCTTTACATTGAATGCAACTTGGCCCAATGCAGCGACCCAAGGCAGAATCGCCGGGGCAAATATGTGCGGGAAAGAAGAGGTTTACCCAGGGTCTCTTGGTCTGAACTCTGTCGATTTCTTTGGTCTTTCAGCTGTATCTGTTGGAATTACAAAGCTCTCTGACAGCCAAAAGCCGGATAATTGGACTGAAGAGGAAAACCTGAAAATAGTAGGAGACAAGCCCAACTATCGCAAACTAATTTGGCAAGAGGACCTGTTAAAGGGATTTATCCTGGTTGGGGACATATCCCAATGCGGCGTTTTGACGAGCTTGATTAAAGCAGGCCGTCCATTAACTCAACCTCAAAGAAATTTGACCTTGGGTAAACTTGGAACTCTTGCGGTTGGAATAATCAAGTGAAGTTGCTTGTGATATCACTTTCCAAAAACACGAAAACAAAGGCATCATGTTTACTATCATGGTGCCTTTGTTTTTTTGTTTTCCATGGCAATGGCATTTACATAAGCGGCAATCCCTCTTTTCCAAAAACAAAAAGCTTATCGTTTTCCAATACCATTGTATACAGCTAATGCATCGGTAATATTATACTGTTCCGACTGATGATCTCCTTTTGCACCAGCTGAAATCAGAATATATTCTTGCTTACCCACTCTGGCTAGACTCGCAAGACATAGACCGGCCTCATCGGTATATCCAGTTTTCCCTCCTAAGATTTCCCCACCAATAATATTTTGATTGTTGAGGTCTTCGAACATGGTACTGTAAAAGGTTATCCCTCCAGGGTGCTTATTACTAGGTTGTGTGGAATGACGGGATGAACTAAAAATCTCTCGGAAAGTATTATTTTGCAAAGCATAGCTTAGAAGAATAGCCAGATCTTTGGCTGTTGTATAGTGGTTTGCATTATGAAGTCCAGTCGAATTTTCAAAATGCGTATTTTTCATGCCCAGACCTGCCGCCTTTTGATTCATTAATTTTACGAAATTCTGCTCTGATCCTGCAATCTGATCAGCAAGTCCGCCACAGCACTCCGCTCCGCTCGGCAGCATTACTCCGTATAACAAATCGATTGCCCTGACCTGCTCACCCGGCTGGAAACCGGCCATTGAGGCATCTGCTTCGTACAGTCCCTGAAACGTAGAATTGGTAAGTACGATTTTCTCCTTCAGGTCAGGTAAATTTTCTATCGCAACAATAGCTGTCATAATCTTAGTCAAAGAAGCTGGATAGATTTTTTCTGCGCTGTTTTTTTGCATCAGGATGGTATGATCTTTTAACCGAATCAGAATCGCATTAGGACTGTTCAGCTTATCGGGAGATATAGGAACAGAGGAAGCGGATTCTATCTTAGCCGGAGGAACCGATGTTGTTCTATTGTCATATTCATCCTTAAACGTCTGTTGGTTTCCTAGAGTAATAATGGAATGATAAACAAAAGCAGTAATAACACCTATCATCAGAATTGTTACAAATAGGCTTATTCCTGGCTTTTTGTTTTTTACTTTTCGTACCATAATTAAAACAGCTCCTTATTCTGTGCTGATATTATTCAACCACAAAGCAAGGAGCTATGTTAGAATTTCACCTTATGAACTTCTTAAGATTTTCTTATAACGGAAGCTTTACCGTAAATATTGTATTTTTCAAACTACTTTCCACTGAGATTGTACCCTCGTGAGCCTTAACAATTTCTTGAGCGATTGCCAAACCCAGTCCTGCTCCACCGGTGTTTGTGGAACGTGCAGAATCTAATCGGTAAAACTTTTCAAAAATAGTTTCCAGCTTTTCCCGCGGGATTGGATTTCCCTGATTCGTAAATGTTATAACCATATTTTTGTCCTGCTGTTTAGCAGAAATGTCAATGACCTTGTTTTCATAGCTATAGGCTATGGCATTTTTCAGAATGTTATTGAACACACGAGCCAGTTTGTCTGCATCTCCCCACAGAGTGAAGCCCTCAGGCACATTGATGGACACCTGCTTATCCTGTGGCGTGAGCATTGGATAGAATTCATCGGTCATCTGCTGAAGCATGAACAGTAAATTGATTTTTTCTTTATTCAAAACAATAGCTTGAAGATTAAATCTTGTGATCTCGAAAAACTCATTAATAAGCTGCTCTAATCGATAAGCTTTTTCCAAGGTAATACCGACATATTTTGCCTTCTGTTCAGGAGGCATATCAGGAGCT
>JGI2924J29684_1078417_pt1 | contig 48673 bp, 45 predicted proteins | sample BenlonsequencITS_FD_29684 | JGI IMG/M metagenome (IMG submission 29684) | reverse complement strand
AATGAGATCTCATTCAGTTCTCCTGATTTAATAATATAAGCAGTTTGTTGGTTGTAAATCACGACTTGCCCTTGAGAACCGATAAGGATGCTGACATTACTAAGTGGTATTGAGCCCTCCCATTCAGTTTTAAGGGATGGGTTATCACTTATCTCTGAACTATCCTCAGTTGTTTTAACTTTAACTAGTTCATTGTTTATGACTTCACCAATATATATTTTGCCATCTCGTATTCCTAAAACCTTGTCATTAGCATTCTTAGAAATGACATGTCGGTTACCAACTCCTAAAGAGACAACTTGTTTCGTGCCGCCAATCTTACTGTTGATATAAAGTGTTCCATACCTATCAGAGGCGGCCATGCCATCGACAATCTCACCAGTTCGATTTAAAGTACGGACATTTTTCATGACGTCAATTTCCATCAGCAGTTCTTTAGAGCCATCTTTAACCGTGAGGTATATCAGATTAGTAGAGGTTGAGAAAACTAATTCATCAATTTTTCCACCGGCAGGGAATTCGTTAATGGTTTGATTAAACCGGTCATCTGGTTCAGTATCCTCATCTGCACCAGGTAGCTCAAGGGTATATAATTCAGTTATCTGAGGGTTATTATACCGAACTTCAGTTTTCGTCTGGACGGGAGTCTCTTTTTGTTCAACCTTATCAACGGTTTTTGCAGGTTTCTGATTTGGATCTTCCACTTTTGGGTCGGTCTTAACATCGGTTTTTTGATCAGTTTTAGGGTCAACAGTTGGTGTTGTCGGTTTAATCGGTACAGTTACGTAGGTTACCGGATTAGGATTCTTCTTGGCGTAAAAGTAAAGCAAGGTATCACGGTCTGGCAACCATTGATAGGATAAAACACCCAGGGATTTATCAGTAGTCTTTTTTTCGAAGACAATCTTTTCTTTTTTCAGATTAAAAATCTTAAGGGTACCGTTTTCAGTATACGCTAAATAGTCCTTAGCATAAGATACTTGAATATTTTTAAACTCTGTACCGGGTATTGTTGCTTGAAGTTCTTTAGTAATTGGAGGACTGGCTTCATTAGGCTTTACGACTTGGGCTACCTTATTTTCTAGGTAGGAATACGCGCCAAATTGCATTAGAAGTGAAACTAAGACCCAGACGAATATAGTACGCAGTTTCTTTTTCATGCGGTATTTTTCTCCTTTATATACTGTTAATAATTAAGGGGTGACTACAAAGGCAGTCGGTATATATCTCTCACCAAAAATATTCCAAAGTTTATTCATAACCTTTCCATCATAAACAAGTTCTGAGGATGATCCTCCGTCCAGGTTAATGGCGTTGACAGCACCGTAGTCTTTAAAGACGTTCATCAGGTCACGTAAGTTTGCCCCTATGCTCCAAGTAGGTTGGCGACCGTCAATTACCACAAAAATCACCGTTCCATCAGCCTTTTGACCAATTCCCGTGCGCGGGGCAATTCCCCAACCTCCATCACCAGTAATCATTAATTTTCCATCCACAATTAGATTAGGTTCAAAGGTGACCGCTTCACGGACATTCTTCTCTTCTAATTGCTTGGCCGTCATCTTCCCAAGTACCATTTTTCCTTTGTCATTAAATCCAACAATGTTTACTGCCTTGTCCCCAACGTTATTGTGGACTATCTTGCCATCATGCATAGTTATTCCGTCCGGAAATGCTCCATTACCTTTGCCATTAGGGTCATAAAAACCACCTGCATTTATCCCAGCTACGGCATTCATATCTTTAACCAGATCAGTGACTCGTTCACCAGTAACGCCAATTTCCTTAGTAACGGCTAATTTAATTCGATTAGGATCTTTGATAAGCATAACTTTACCTTTAAAGCTTTGCCCTTTAATATCTTCGATTGTAATTCCTGAAGCTTTATCAGTAATCACTTCTGTACGTCCTAAAACCTGGCTAATACCGGTCCCCTGGGAATTGGTAGAATTCATAATACGACTTATCTCCTCTTCGGAAAGAAAAGCCTCTACGACCTGAGGATGCCGTGAGGTTGCTACTGCCCCTACTGTTACGATCTTAAGTGACTCAAAGGGTCCCCAAAACAATATAAAGGGTACTAGAATTGTCGCAAAGACAATATTGAAAACCAAAAATATCACAATCTTTTTAATTCGAATCTTACCTCGTTTTTTCATTTTCAGCATAACTCCTTTAATATATTTGTTAAATAATTTGGAAATAAAGTCATATTCCTAAGAAGAATACACATAAAAACAAGCCGCAGTTTTTTGATATGCGGCTGCAACTATTTTGAATAACGACGTTTTTTAAACTCTCGAGTAACTTTCCATATTGAATAGGCAATAAGAGCAACAAGAAATGAAATACTTAGCAATACAGATTCAAATATAGCATTACCCATAACCACATTAACAATTTGAATTGCTAAACTTGATAACATTCCAACGATGACTGTTAACCACATTTGAATTACGACATCATTTTTTTTGCGTCGAGTAATATAGTAAATATACAGAATTACGCAAATGAACAAAACACTTCTCAGAAACCCTAAAAGTAAAATCATTTTACATTATCCTTTGTTTCAAGTTGTTTCGACTCTTAGTATAACAAAACATCCATATTCTATCAAGGATTGTCTACATAGTCCCTACCCTTTATAGCTAATTAGTGTTATATAATGTAAATTAACTCCTATTATATATTTACCATTTTTACTCGGATCTGACAGATGTGATTTGACTGTTGCGTCAAGTAAATCATTAAATGTTAAAACGCAAAAGAGAGCTGCCTTTACAGCTCTCTTTTACTTAAAAGATTCCTAAGGGTTGATTTCAATACTGTAGGTAAGATTGGCAGCTTTATCAATCATATTAGCGATACTACAATATTTTTCCATTGAAAGCTGTACTGCACGCTCAAGATTCTCTTTGACAAGAGAGTCTCCCCAAAACTTATAAACTAGTTCAATATCTTTAAAGACCCGGGGATGATCGCTGGCACGTTCCCCTTCTACTGTCGTTTCAAAGCGATTAAATTTAACGTTCATCTTTTCAAGAATTGTAACAATATCCATCCCACTGCAGCCAGCAATGGTCATCAATAAAATCTCTGTCGGACTACTTCCTCGTCCGGTTCCTCCAGCAGTTACGCTAGCGTCCATATTAGTCACAACTTTTGAACTACCTTCACCTTGAAAATGCATTCCCTTTATGTGTTTAACAGAAACTTTCATTGTAGGAACTCCTTTCTGAAAAACCGTTTACATTATTTAAATCATTTGGCAATTGCATCAAGCTGTTGCTCATCTTCATTGCTATATTCCGGATTCTTTGCAAGCAGGGATTGTACTGCTAAGGTCCCCTCTAACCTAAGTGGAAATATAAGGATTAACAATGCCAAACCACCAATAGCTAAAGAGAGATATTGCAAAGATAAAACCGAAAATATCAGAGAAATTAATTTAGTGGATGTGCCAATGGCATAACTAAATGGCTGAATAAGCTTCAAATTTGCATTTTGCCGTTGTTCAATAGATATCTCAGCGCTCCCGTTTGAAGGATGAACCCAGACTTGGTCACCATCAAAATCCACAGAATTAATTAGTTCTTTTCCATTCTTATAATAAGGGTCTAACGAAGAAATAAAAATAAACCCTTTAGTTGTATATATCTTATCTAACTCTACTTGTGCACCAGTCATTGCAGCTTTTGTATAGGTTCTTTCAATACGCAGGACATCTTCTTTACCAATATTAACAGGCCCCTTTTCAGTAATCACCGAGTATAAGCCACGATCAATTAATTCAATATTAGTAACTTTAACATTTAAAAACTGAATTCCAATCACTGTTAGTAATATCATAAATAGGCTTATGATTATAATTGCTCCCGCTATACGTTCACGATCAATCTGTCCACTTTTAAAAAGCACTACTACACGTCCTTTACTTTGTATGTTCTTATTCGTCATTTGAGGTCTAAACATAGTTTGTCCACAAAACACATTGTACTATAAATAATTTAGTGAAACAAATGAATTTATTCCTATATATTTCCTATAACCACTAAGGAAAGAACTTTTTACCTTTCCTTAGTGGATTTTCTTCCATTCTTTGCTATCTAGGGTGATTATTTGCGTTAGTTTGCGTTAAAGTGCTTGCCAAATTTAGTAAACATTTTTAGCAGATCGTTTGGGGTAAAGGTAAGAGGATTGGTATTATTATTTGATGTGCTAGGCTTAGCAAGGGGTCTAGCTCCCGTGGATTCCGGGGGAACTACAGCTCTTACAAAAATCGTTGCTAGTAAACTTATAATCAAGATTGGCAGTGCTCCCCGCAGACCAGGAAACGTGAGAATCGGGACAATAATCTCTACAATGGGCGTATAGGGCTTATTTGAAAAGTTTCCGACGACGTAGATTGCAAGAATCATTGGGGCTTCAGGGCTTTGGGGCGTTTGAAAGCCTCTGTCACTGATCCCACCAATAATTCCGGAGTCTGAGTTTGTAATTTGATTACTCCCCGCAGAAGTCGAACTAAAGCTAGCAAACGTGTCGGATCCGTTAGCCATCCACTTTAAAAAGTCTTGGAGTTCAGAAAGGGGCATTTGTATGGTTTGGTTATTCTTAGGGTCCAGAATAGGGATGCTTTTATATCCTAATATGTGATGTGCAATGTAGAGAATAATCTGAGCTCCAATAATTACAGCGGAGGATTCAAAAACTTTTCCGGTTAAAAGAGGTTGAGCGAAGAATAGACTGGAACTTCCGGGAGCCGAGCTAATGGGGCAAAAGAATTCGAGCCCAATAACAATAGATTCTCCGCAACTTTGCACTGCCTGTTTATCGAACAATTCTACCCCCCCTTCAATACAATATATGGTAACAAGGGGTTTCGTGTACCTTTTCTGCAGTATTTAGAGTTGTAGCTGGGCTCTAACACTAAGAAATGTTAGGGCGACTTTTCCGACGATCAGCTAAATAATTTAATACTCTTTTGGGCGAACAATTGAGAATTTGCTCTTCAGCCAGTCCCACTTCTCTTACTAAACTGAGGGCATGACTAAAATCTCCTACTAGATCTGAAAAATGAGCATCGCTGCCCAAAATAACAGGCCCTTTGTATTGAACCATATATTTGGCAAATCGTCTGCAATTTCCCCAGGCCCCCAGTTTTTCGTTGGCTAGAGAACTATTATTGATCTCAACGGGAATACCTAACTCGGCTGACAAGTAAGCAATTCGTTCGAGATCCAGTTCAAATTCAGGACGCCCTGGATGCACCATCATATCCGTATAGGGATTTCTCATAGCTTTAATATAAGCCTCAGTATTTTGCTCAGCGGTTCCTCCAGGGTAGCAGATACCATGCAAACCCACTAGAACCAGCTTCATTTGATTCAGATATCTGATAGGAATATCTAACTCTCCTTCATGGCTTGTGATATTAGCTTCCACACCAGGCAATATTTTAACTGCATGTAGTTCTTCGGGAATAATGCCTAAATTTCCAAAATGGTATAGATGCGGTGCCCCTGGCATCGTCGGCCCATGATCAGTCATACCAAGTAATTCAATACCTTTCCGGGATGCTGCTATGGCGTTTTCTGCTAGTGTACTATAAGCATGTCCACTTGAAATGGTATGAGTATGTAAATCAACTTTTATTTCCAAAGTATCCACCTCACCTTGATCCAGTGTTTCCCCCTGCAAAATGGCGGAGGAGTTCTTCATTGGCACTTTTTGCTTATGTCCATTCTATTATATCCTTAATTCACTGAAAACAAAAATAAGTGCTTGACAGCACTTATTTTGAATATTTAACTTACTGCTTTTTTACTGTTGGAGGTGCCTTAACGGTTGTATCTACATTAAAACGGAAACTTGCTTCAGTAGTCTGCTCTACTCCCCCCTCAGGATTAGCATTAACTCTCAACGTAATTAAATGCTGACCCTCTGTGGCACTTTTACCTGAAGCATCCCCTAATACATTGATCTGACGAAATGCAACTCGTGCTGTAGCACCTGGTTCTAATACTTCCAAACTGCCTGGGGTTGTTACCTTTTTGGTGTCATCTCCAATTAAACTCATTTGCAATTCCACTGGAATATTTGTCATCTTTTTAGCGGTCATATTTTGTACTGTAATGACAAGATCAAAAGTTTTAGTTGTAATTACCTGGGCACCTTTTAATGTAACGCTGCCATAGGTGAGATCCTTAACAACTGACGCCGGCTCAACAGCAACTCCGATCATTTTTATCTCGGGATTACCCATGTTTTTAGAAACACCTTCATTCTTATTCTCCCAAAGAGAAAACCCAGCAAAACCAAGCAGACAAATCAAACAAACACTGGCGACCATGGCAATATACTTACGATTAATAGTTATAATTTTGGCCATAGCGGACACCTCCTTATTTTTTTACTTAAAAAAACCTATGCGCATCCTCTTAAGGACATGCATAGGTCTCAGAAAATATTTTTCAACTTAACAAAACTACTTAGCTTTAACTTCCCTTTCCTGATAAATCTGTAAGCGAATGTCTTTTTGGACTGTTAAACGAAATATTCTTGAAGATTGAATAATTCGAGAAGTAGTCCGCAATCCAATATAATCTTCCATTTCATCAAGAGAAAGATTAGACGTAATGACTGTTGGCAACTGTTCATTTAGGCGATAATTAATAATTGAATATAGTCTGTTTCTTGTCCACTCGGTATAATTATGAGCCCCTAAATCATCGAGGATTAAGATAGGTATACTTCGCGCAGAATCTAATAAATCAAGTTCATTAAGATCCGACTTGTACGTAGCCCTCAACTCATCTAGTAGATCCGGTACGATAAGAAAAAGAACCTTTAAATTATGTTCCATTAGCTCATTGGCAATTGAGGCGGCCAGATAGGTTTTACCCGATCCAACCGGCCCAGTAAATAGTAATCCCAAGCCATATGGAGAACGCAAACAATCATCTACAAAGCTTTTAGCAGCATTTAAGGCCTTGACTGCTCCTTCGCGATGTGACTCCGATAAATCTGCAGAATAATAATCAAAGCGAAACTTATCTAATCGACAGTTCATTAGTTCCCGAGAAATTCGAGCATGTCGAAATTGATTTTCCAACTTTCTAGTTTCCATACAGCTACAAGGATAGGCAATATCACCTTCCAGGACAATTCCCCGATCTTGACAAATAGGGCACTGACTCCCGTAAGAAGGGGATTCCTTTGACTCTTTTGGTTTCTCGTAATTGGGCCTTGAAGGTATGAGATTGGTGGATAAAATATCTTTGACATTTTTCATAGTTGAATATCCTCCTATAGAAAACTTGGCCTAGTACCAAATAATCTAAAGATAAAAATTTTCATATTTATTAGAAGTAGTCTTTGTTGCACCTTTACTCTTAGATTTAGTAGTCTTTTTTTCCTGACGCGATTGAAAAAACGCATCTTCTGCTTCGATCTCAGCTCGCGTGCGAAGCCCCTTTTTTTCCCATTCTCTAAGAATCGAATCTAAATAACGAAAGTTGCGAATGCCTGCACTAACCCCTCTTCTTAAGGCCTCAATAATTAATTCCTCCGAAAAATGTGAAGATAGCCATTTGTCCAGATTTTCACATTCTAAACGCGTAAGCAGACGTCCCAACTCTTGCTCAAAAGTTTGAATTAAGTTTTCCATCGCTGGATTAGGTGAAGTCGATGGGATATTTAAAGGGACTTGTTGTTGTTTAAGGATTCGTTCTTCTTCTAATTGCTGCGATCTCTCAATTGCCCATAATTCTGCAAGCTCTTCGATTAAACCAACAAAACTATAACAATTTCCCCACTTTTGTTCAACTGGGTTCCAGTACCTTTCGATGGAGAGAAGTTTTCGCTCAACTAACCCTCCCAATTTCTCTTCTATCTCAGACGATGAAGCAGTCATTCGTCCAGCTAGAGTTGAAATCGAGGGATATGGATTTACTTCGGATTCACATAATATCTGAATTAATACTAACATCTCGCTGTCACAGATACCGATTTTTCTATAATGGGTCAGTAAATATTTTGGAATAGAAACAACACCTGAAAAGAAAAGAGCTTGTGTAAAGCTCCCATAAACACTTACTTTGTTCATTGATAGTTCATCTCCCCATGTACCATCCGAAAATTATCTTTAAGTTTTCCGTTGATTTTTACATATTTCTCTTTACTAAATGCCAAAAATGTATATATAGATCATTTAATACAAATAAAGCAAAAAGACTCTTAAAACTGCTTCCATAAAATGGAAGGAAAATGGGAGTCTTTTGGCGTATATAGAACTAAACGAAGAAGGAGGCTAAAAAATGGATTTCAGGAAAGAGCTTATTCAAATTGTGGAAAAATCAGGAGCTCACTCTGCTTGGAGTGTCAAGCATTGTTTTAGAGTTTATCATCTAGCAAAAGAACTCTCTAGCCATTTAACCTTGGATGACGAGGTTCTTTATGCAGCAGCTATGCTGCATGATACTGGAAAATCCCCTGCCTATGCCCTTAAGAACATGGATCATGCTTTACGTTCAAAAGGTGTGACTGCAAACCTTCTTCCCCAAATGTCATATCCTTCAGAAAAAATCTCTCTTGTTTTAGATGCTGTAGAAAATCACATGTATTACTCGGAACCCGGGCGCAGTGATGAGGCAGTCTATTTAAGAGAAGCGGATATTTTGGATAATTTAGGAAATATCGGTTTAATGCGATTATTTAGCATAGTTGGACAAGACGACTTGATACAAACTCCTGAAGATGCTATTGAAAGGGCACGTCTTTTCGCAGATGCTCTGCCAGATAAAGTCTCTACAAAAGCAGGGAAGCGTCTAGCAATCAAAAGGCGTGAAGAAACACTTCGTTTTTTATCAGGGATAAAACGTCAAACCCTGGAATACGCTTGGCTTTAATTTGTAAGTCTTATCGTCTTGATTTTCGCTCTTGCTCTTCCAGCAATCGCGTTAAGCTATCTAATATATTAACGACACGGTCGAAATCTCGAGTTCTTAATCCTTGGTCGATAACTCTCTTAAGATGATGTCGCAGCCTAATATATGCTCTATTGACCTGTGAACGTGATGTCTTGGAGACGGTTGACTTTAATCTCTTATAAGTAGGAGCAGTTGGTTGAATTATTGTCTTGCTGATTAACTTTTCTGATGGACTTGAGGCAGTCTCCTTATCCATATCTTCCTTAGGAGCTATAGAAAGCCAAACTTTTTCAGGTGGATGTTGAAGAACTTTTCCTTCAGTAAATTCAATTGTTTCTCCAAGCTGTGGTATAAGAGGAGATTTACCAAACTCCTCCAAAACCTTCTCGGCAAATTTTGTCTGTGATTCTAATTCCCCATGAATAAGAATAATCTGCTCTGCTTTCTTCCCAAGTAATGAAAGCCAATGAATTAATTCTGCTTGATCTGCATGAGCTGAGAAACCGTCCATATGAGTAATCCGAGCATTAACCGCAACCTTTTCACCGTGAATAGTTACGGTATCAACTCCATCGGATAACATTCGACCAATGGTTCCTTGAGCCTGATATCCTACAAACAAAACTGTTGCATTACTTTTCCATAGATTATGCTTCAAATGGTGCTTAATTCGACCCGCATCTGCCATTCCGCTGGCAGCTATAATAATTGCCCCACCTTCAATACTATTTAAAGCCATGGAATCTTGAGCAGTTTGACTAAAATGAACATTGGGCATTGTTAAAGGGTTATTTCCCGTTTTTATTAGTTCACGAGTTACCGAATCGAAATTATCCGTGTTTTCTTGGAATATTTTTGTAGCTGCAATGGCCAAAGGACTGTCAATATATATAGGTAGTGTTGGTATCCGATGCTCGTCCTGCAATCGACGTAGATAAAATAATAAATCCTGAGTACGTTCAATTGCAAAAGCAGGAATAACTAAATTCCCACCGGCTTCATAGGTTGAACGGATTATTTGAGCAAGTTGCTCATAACGATCATTTTTGCTGCCGTCACTATTTTCGGAATGGAGTCGATTTCCGTAAGTTGTTTCCATAACAACGATGTCTGCTACACTGAGTATACTAGGATCTTGAATATATGGTTGGTTTACATTTCCTATGTCACCGGAAAACACAACGGTTTTATTGTAATTGGGTTCTTTAATATGAAGTACAGCATGGGTTGAACCAAGTATATGACCAGCATCGTAGAACTGAAAGGAAATAGTTGGCGCTAATTCAACGATTTCTTTGTACTGTGCTGACCTAAAGTAGGAAATAGTATTAATGGCATCTTGGACAGTATAAATTGGCACCAGTGGTTCAAGCCCTGCTCTATTACGTTTTCGATTTTTTCGTTCTACTTCCATCTCCTGTATATGCCCACTGTCCGGAAGCATTATTGAACATAACTTAATTGTTTCAGGTGTAGCCCAAATTGTGCCTTTGAAACCAGACTTAATCAGTTTAGGTAACATACCTGAGTGGTCTGTATGAGCATGTGTCAGAATAACAGCGTCAAGGCTTGCTGGATTATACGGGAATTCTCCATAATTTAACTCTTTGAGTGCTTTGGAACCTTGAAACATACCACAATCAATTAGGATTCTCGAATCCCCTGTTTCTAATAGAAAAGAAGACCCTGTGACAACCTGTGCTGCCCCAAAAAAGCTAATTTTCATCTAATCAATCCTCCAAAAATAGCGTCTCTATGCTTTTCTTGTCAGAATACTTCTCTGATAGAATAGCATTTGGACGCTTTTCTTTGAACAATGCTATTATATTTACCATTTTTACACTACTCTACAAACTTGTCTCAATTTATTTTACCTTTTTATTGGTAGTTTAGCAATCTATAATCATCTGTATAACCTAATCCAGCTGAAAAAGATTAAGTTTTACTGCCTTAAGAGCTGCTTGTGTTCGATCTTCGACAGCAAGTTTGCGATAAATACTCGACAAATGATTCTTAACAGTTTTTTCACTTATAAATAAAGAGGTTCCAATCTCACGATTTGAAGCCCCTTTAACGACATAATGGAGTATTTCCATTTCTCGATCACTTAGCCCACATGTATCCTTCATAGGGCTAGGTTGACTTAATTGATCAAGTAGCTTCCCTGTCACACTGGGGGATAAGATTGGCTCGCCAGAGTAAACCTTCCGAATAGATTGGATAAGAGTTTTAGAATCAACATCTTTCAGCAGATAACCTGCTACGCCAATTTGAAGAACCTGAAAAACCTTCTCATCTGAATCATCAACAGTTAGTACTAAGATACCAACCTCCGGACATTCACGACGAATTACTTTGCCGGCTTCTAAGCCATTAACCCCCGGCATATTTAAGTCCATTAATAAAATATCGAATTTCATTGCTCGTGCAATATTGATGGCACCTTGACCATCTCCTACTTCTGCAACGACCTCAATCCCATCTTCAAATTCTAAAATGCGACGAAGCCCCTCTCGTAATAAGGGATGATCATCAGCAATTACAATTTTTATCAAGTTGTCGTTCCTCCCTCCTGGTTAGATGGAATTGAAAGCTCAATCAATGTTCCTTTGCCAATTGTTGAGTGTATAGAAAATAAACCAGAGAACATTTCGACACGTTCACGCATTCCTACAAGACCAAAATGCTCGCCTGGAGAATTCATAGCCGATTTTACGTCAAAACCTTTGCCATAATCACGTATTTTAGCAATTGTCCAATCTTCACGATAAATCAAAGAAATGTCAACTTTACCAGAATGAGCATGTTTGGCAACATTCGTCATTCCTTCTTGTACTAGTCTAAACAGAGCAACTTCCATTGCCGGAAGAAGACGTCTTTCTCTACCTTCGATAAGCAACTCACATTTAATGCCATAATTTTCTTGGAAATTATCAAGGTATTTAGAAATTGCCGGAACTATTCCTAAATCATCTAAGGCCATTGGACGTAAATCAAAAATAATTCTGCGAATATCTTGTAAATTTGCACGAACCAGATTCTTAAGGTCTTTTAGTTCTGCTTTGACTCGACTCGGATCTAATTCTAATAGTCTTTCTGCAATTTCCAATCTCAAAACAATATTCGCAAGCGTTTGAGCAGGACCATCATGAATTTCTCTTGCGACACGACGCCGTTCTTCTTCCTGGGCTTTAATAACCCGCAGTCCCATCTCAACTCGTTGCTCGTGATTCTGAGTCTGCAAGGCTTCAACTACCCCGCCTTGCAATAAGCTAATCGCCATGCTTACCTGAGTCATAAGATTTTGAGCCCGTTCTATTGTAACATGCATTTGGGTAAGAGACCGCTCCAGGTCATCCCGTCGCTTGCGCAATTGAACTTCATTTTGTTGTAAAAGCTGCAACTTAACTTGGGCATCTTTTGCCTCTGTATAAGTATCCATCATTTCTTTTTGAGTATATTTTTGATAAGAGCGATTTACTTCCATCAGCTTTTGACGCATACGCCGTTCAACCTTATCTTGACAATCAACTTGTGAAATGATTTCTTTGATATTAGTTTTTAGTTGAGAGAGTTCATTAACAAGCCGCTGGGTTTCAGCTCGAGATGTTTCAGCAATTAAAAAGATTTCCTCTTTCCCTGATTCAATTGCCTTTAATGTGTTCTTGATTATTTCTCCCAACTGATCTGTCAAAATTATTCCTCATTTCAATAATTTGAATCTATTCACTTTACCCTTCTATATTGTTTTATTCGACACAGAAACAGTATTTCCTACTTCTTGATAGAAAAATAAGATAACTTATCTCTTTTTACTATTTTTACCCTGCCGAATAGTATTTTTGATGTTTCTTTCTAATCTTCGAGGATAATAAAGATCTTCATCGTTTATGATTAACACTCTCCAACCTTCCTGTTGAAGTTTTTCTGTTTCACAAGGGCTCGTTGAATCACTATGGCAAAATAGAATATCCTCTACCTGTGCAAATACTTTTTGTCCTGATATAGTAACATCCCACATAATAACAGCATTGACGAATACATGATTTAGAACTGTTTTAAGCCGATCTATATGGTTAGGAATCAAGATATTAGGGCTTGTCTCCGTTTCTTTAATAATAGTTTGCTGTTCTATCGGAAGAATTTGATCATAGATAGCGCCTAGAGCTGGGATACAATCCTCTATTTCTACATTCTCTATCTCCGCTTTATCAAACTTCAAATTATTCGTAGAGTCCGATAGATAACTTTTCGAGGTATCCGTTACTTTTAAAATACCTTCTTGTAACATTTTATTCATTATGTCTTTGAATGAAGGAAAGTTACCAATAACACGTGAGTCTGGCAATTGCTGTTCAATGATTTGTTTAAGAACATCCGCTAAGTACTCAGAAGGAAATGCGGGAAAATTCTGTAATAACGAAGCCAACTTAGTTACAAATTCGCATCCCTTTTGAAATTCTGCCTCTGATTCAACTCCTGTCAACAAACACGTTGTGAAAATCTCTTCAATGATTTTTTCTACCCATTCTCCAATTCTTGGATCATTATGATAATATGCCTCCATAATTATCCCCTTCCAGTTTATTATCTGTAATAGCTATGCTTGTATTCATGATGCTATGATAGGATTAAAGAGATTGTCTCTTAATTTGTCAATTAAGCATACTACAAGTGGATAATATTACTTACATGGATATTACCCTGTTTATTTCTTCAGGAATACGTTCAAACTTTCTAGGTTATTTTTAAATGTTACGACCAGTATGTTTTAGCTATTTATACTTAAGAGGGCTGCAGCAAACAAAGTTTACTGCAGCCCTCTTTCATGGTGTACTAATATAAATTAGACAATCTAATTGTTCTGTTGAACGTCAGGACTTAGAGGCCCAAAGGTAGCCCTCCCCCTGAATTCCATGTTGTAGATTATTTAGCGGGCACGGAATACTTTTAGATAGGAGTCAGCATAGACACTTCGATTCAAGAGAATCTGAGCTGTTGCTGCAACGTCGACTAAGTCATCATCATTGGCATCCATTATAGCGGCGTCAAGTCCACAAGCAATTGCCATAGCTAAATATGTGCGATTAATTAGGTTGCGATCCGGGGATTTCTGAGACACATTTGATAAACCTAAGACCGTACGTGGGGCTGGGTTTGCCAGCATCTTCACTTGTCTTAAAGACTCTAGGACTTCTGGAGCATGCTCTTGAGCAACGTTTACAGGAAGAATCAATGGATCAATATAGAGGTCCTCCATTGGTACTCCATATTCGTCAGCGGCGGCTACAAGCTCCATGGCGAAGGCAACGCGATTCTCGGCGTCTTTAGGAATACCCTTCTTATCCATAGTTAACCCGATTATACCTGCATTATATTGAATAGCCATTGGGAAGACCCGTTCGATTTTCACTTGCTCAGCTGGGCAAGAGTTAATAATTGCAGGACGTTTGCAGACTTTTAAGCCTGCTTCAATGGCATTATAGTTTGTTGAATCTAAGACGAGAGGTAACTCAGAAACTTCCTGAATGACATTCACCATCCACTCATAGGCTTCAACTCTCTCCTCTGAAGGAATGGCAGGACCAGAGTTGACGTCTAGGTAGTGAGCGCCTCCTTCTTGTTGCTTTACCGCCCAATATTGAAGCGGTTTTGGATCTTTGTTGCGAAGTGCCTCTCCAATATCAGTAAACATCCCGTTAATCCGTTCGCCAAAAATAATCATTCAGTTCACGTCCTTTCATTTTTTAGAGAAATACAAAATGAAGGTGGTTGGATTATGCTGGTGATTTCGGGGATTATTTTCCCATCAAATCAGCAATGTTCTTTTGGACCAAAGCAACTGCTGCAGGATTGCGCATTACCAGAATGCTAGCTCCGACTTGAAGAACGCCGGATGCTGTAACCGCTTCCCAAAGTACTCCACGATCTTCGAGATCCCCCCATCCGGGAAACTCCGCGACGGTTGCATAGGCTTCTTTACAACGATTAGCTTCATATCCTACTGTACAGATAATAGGCATAGAAAGCATTTTATCATTAGCCAAAGCTCCCAAACGAGCACGTTCCATAATTGAATAAACGTACTCAATTCCAAATCCTAGACCGGCAACCGTAGGGTCAATTACGATTTTGTTTAAAGGAAGCCCCATTTCATGGATCAAGATATTTAACTGTTTACAGATGTTAATATCAAGAGGCGAACGAGCAATTAGGGTATGTTTGTGAACCATTGCTGCAGCCGCAATTGATTTGTAATTATCCTGTTCCGCAATACCTATTAAGAGGTTTTCCCCTGCAGCAGCTTCAGCAATTACTGCCATGATTTCATTATTTTTCTCAGCATTGTCGCATCCTTCTACAACTAAGGGAACCCCAACTGCAGCTAAGACTTCTTTTACAATACGAGCACAATCTTCGGGAGAACGGTTTTCACCCTCTGGGTTCGCACCATCAAGCTTTAGATAGATGAGGTCTGCGCCAAAATCATCTACACATTTTTTAGCCCAGGCGGCGGGATTATTAATGACATCTCCGATTTGATTTTTTATTAAATCATTCCAAGAAGGCACAACATCTGTGACCTCCATAGCAATTACCGGACGGTTCTTTGTTTCTCCTTCAAAGTGGAGAAAAGGTAGGGCACTATCCCCTCCAACCGTAATTGTATGGGTTCTTGTTCCACCCTGTTCAGCAGTCGCGCCAAGTACTACCTCTCCAACTTTACTAGAATATTTTTCTTTTACTAACGCTACGGACATGAACTTCTCTCCTTTCTAGTTAAAGATTCCGGCACGGTTCAGAATAGCCTCTACTGCCTGTACCGAGACGGCATCATCGGGCAAATCAAATAATGGTTTGCCAGCCAAGTCATATTCCACAACTAAGGGATCCAACGGAATATCTCCGATTACAGTTAGGCCAGTACGTTGGATTTCTTCTTCTAACGATTTCATACTTCCCTCTGAAGTCTTGGTGACAATTAAATAGATAGTTTGCACAGCAGATTTAAGTCCTTTAATAAGCTCATGGACTCTTCCCGCTGAACGAATACCTCGGGCCGAAGAATCACTGATGACAAACATGACTTCGATCCGGGGAATCGTACGTCGGCTGATATGCTCTAATCCCGCTTCCGAATCCACAGCTACAAAATCATAGTTTTCTCCAATGTTCTCGAGGTGCTTGCGCAAGATATCATTAGGATAGCAATAGCAACCCGCCCCTTGAGGCCCTCCCATGACCAGCAGATCAATATCTTTCGATTCAACTAAGGACTGCTGAAGTTTGTACTCAATAAAAACATTTTTAGGCATGCCCTGGGGAATGGCTTTAGGATCTTTACTTTGCTCGAGCAATTCAGATATTGTCGAGGTTACCTCCAAGCCTAAAGCTTCACCAAGATTGGCATTGGGATCTGCATCGACTGCAAGAATCGAAGTCCCTTTTTCACGGCGAACCATTTGCCTAAGTAATAAAGCGGTGAATGTGGTTTTTCCTACTCCACCTTTACCTGCTACAGCTATATATTTTGACATAATAGACCTCCATAACAACGTTTATTGAAAAGATGGAAATAGTGACATATCCGTATGGGGCAAAAACAACGCGGCCATGTATTCGTCCATATAGGTTGCTCCTACTGAAAGTTCAACATAGGTCATTTTTCGTCCTAATTCTTCTGCTTCTCGCCAAGCATTTTGAGATAACAATGCCAGTCGTGCTCCTTTAACAGATGCATTCCCAACAAACTCAAACCGCTCTGGTTCAAGATCTGGAAGCAGCCCAATTTGGACTGAATCATGGATATTTAGATAGTTGCCGAAACCACCTGCGATAATTATTCGGCTAATCATTTCAATATCTACTGCAACCATGTTTAATAATGAGCGAATTCCAGCATAAATCGCACCTTTGGCTCGAATAACATTCTTAATATCGTTTTCAGTGATGACCACATCTTTCTCTCCACCGGCTTGATGAGCCCAAGCTAGAACAAACTGCTTATCATCGGCAGTCGCTCTTAAGCGCTGCGAACCTGACTTATGCTCTAACTGAAAGTTACCGGCACGGTCAATAATGCCTGCGCTCAAAAGTTTAGCTATACAATCCACAAGCCCCGATCCGCATATTCCTACAGGTGTCTGGTTATTGATAACTTTAAGAGATACATCCAAAGTTTTCGGATCCACAAAAATTCGTTCTATTGCACCCGGCATAGCTCTCATTCCAAAGGTAATTCCTCCGCCTTCAAAACTGGGCCCTGCCGAACAGGCGCAAGCAACTAACCAATCTTGGTTGCCAAGTACAATTTCTCCATTCGTCCCAATGTCGATAAAAAGTATAATGTCTTCACCACTGGCTAAATCCGTCACCAAAGTTCCTGCTACAATATCCCCTCCAACATAACTCGCTACTGAGGGATAGGAATGCACCAGGGCTTCGGGCAACATATGAAGCCCAAGCTCTCGAGCAGGGTATGAGGGAGCAGTTGTCATCGTGGGAATATAAGGTTCCAATCGAATGTACCGAGGATCTACGCCTAAGAACAGCTGAGTCATCGTAGTATTCCCTGCCACAACCGCACTAGAGATATCCTTACTACTCAAGGATTGACGAGCAAGGATCTTATCAAGCAGACCATTGACGGTTTCTACAACAGCATCTCTGATCTCTATTAAGTTCTGCTCTCTTTCAACCGCATACACGATACGTGTTATTACGTCGTCTCCATATTTAGCCTGCTTATTATAAGTACCTTGTTGATCGACGATTTCACCCGTAATGAGATTTACGAGGTAGACAACGACCGTCGTAGTACCAATATCAATAGCGACTCCATAAGGGGGGATATCATTCCCCTGTTCGATATGCGTAATCGTTAAACCAGCTTCAGTGTCTGTCATTGTAATGGATACATCCCAATTAGCTTTGCGAAGTAATTCTGGAAGATGTTTGAGTACTGATAAAGGAATATGAATGGGCTTTTCTCCTGTTTGTAAAACTCGACGGAGTTCTATACTCAGGCGAGACCAATCACTTGAATTTTCCGTCAAGGTTGGTTTAGAAAGTGAAATTCTCTGCTTTCTTGCTAAAGGATGACGTCCAAATTTATCGAGTAAATCATGTTCGCTTTCCTGTAAGAGTCCTTTTTGTACATCCCCTAATAAAACTTGATGTTCTTGTAACCGTGACTCAGGAGGTACCTCTATGGTCATATCTCCTTGAATCAGTGTTTTGCAAGCCAGCCGTATCCCTTTAGAGAGTTGCTCAGGAGTGAGATTTCCGGTTCCTTCAATAATGGGATCTCCACTTAACACGACAACTTTACAAGCACCACAAGTTCCCTTGCCTCCACATCCGGATTTAACCGTAATTCCGGCTTTTGCGGCTGCACTGAGCAGAGATGTTCCATGAGCGACTTCTATAACACGATTTTCGGGCATGAATTTAATTTGATACTGGGACATCGCATTCACTTCCTTACTTTACCAAGAAATCCCATTAGTGTGATCAATATAATAAAAACATCTTTCTTTCCTCTGATAGCCTGTTACAAAGTATTAGGATAGAGTTTTAGAGAATGATACAATACCGCTGGATTCACGTGGCCCGACAACGACTTTCCAACCAGATAGCTCAGATAATTTGCCTGATATTACTGCCACATAACCCGGAATTATGATATTGCGATGTTTTACTTTATCTGCGATACCACTTGCATTCATTGCTTCAACGATTTTTTCCGGTTCAAATTTACCTGCAGCATAGGCAGTAAGGACTGAAGTACCATCCGTATCTATTGGGAGTATATAACTTGGAATCTTGGAAGTTTCCACTTCACCTTCAACGCTATAGTAGGTTAGGGAGAAGTTAGTAGTAATGTAGAATGGGGAATTTTCATCAACATTACCTACAGAGTGTAATTTTGGTTCTACTTGAATTGGCTTTTGAGGATCAGTGTAAATGTTTTGTCTAAGTGTCATTAAGGGTAGCAGATGAGCTTTCTTACTGGTTTTTAACACAACAGCACTAGCGTATTTTGCCACATAAACTGTGGCTTCCATTATTTCCTCCATTGGATCCTGGTTACTGGTAAAGGTAATAACCGGGAAGCCAAAGGGGCGAAACTTCTTCTTAATAGCTAAACGCCGGAATTGGGTAAGATTCTCAAGGGTATTAACCGTAGTTCTTGAGCCGGGATCTAAAACAAATTCTTTATACCCTAGAGCTTGTGCTTTAGTAACAAGTTCTTCGAGAGCTTCAAGACCTTCTGCCTTGATGATCACAGGAACAGAGTTATCTTTAGCCAGATTAACCACAGCCTCGTAATTATCCGCGGTCGCAGAACCGATAAGTGGTTTGCGGGACGCCAAAGGCTCTAAAGCAGCTTTTAAAGCTACTACATCGTTGCTTAATAAGAGCAATGACTTATCCGTAGCTTCTGCAACAGTAGCAGCTACCTTAGCATAGCGGGCAGCATCTCCCGATTCTTGAACGACAGCTACACCGTCGATCGAGTATTGTAGTCCGACCCGTTCAAATTCTAAGCCTTTTATTTCTTGAATCTTGGCATTTAACTCATCATCACTAAGGGAATCGGAGACATGAATCAACAAAGTTGTAGGATGATAAAATGTCTTATCATGACGGAAAAGAACAGTCTCATCACCAAGAACAGAGTCTTTACCGAATTTTATAGCTTTGATAGGGGGGGCTGCTGCAGAGTCTAAGTTTTCTCTGGCTGCCTCAGTTACATATGGGCATGAATCTAAAGCAGCTTTTCCCGAAGCCAATGCCATAGCAAAGGCTAAACAAGTTGGCACTCCACATTCTCCGCAGTTTTTCTTGGGTAATTGTTTATAGATTTCTAAACCTGTTAGAGCCATTTTAAATCCCCTTTCTAATCGATCTCGAATAAGAAGCAGACTTGCAAGGTTATTAGAAACTTGGCTAGCGCCTAGTTCTAGACGTAGGCGATAGCCATAGTTTCAATCATACTGTTACATTAGAGGGTCAAGACCAAAGCATGGATGTCCATTTTCCTCAAGGAAAGGAATGATTTCTTCTGCAGTTGTACCAACTGACTCATCCGCGATTTTATCAATGAAGTCTGCACCCAAACCTTCATCAATTGAGCGTTGAACAAAGTCTTCACCTAAGAACTCTTTCAGCTCTTTAGGCATCCAAACAATTCTTGCTATTCCACCATCGGCAGGAATAAACTTTTTACTGAGCAGGTATGTTCTTCCAATTCCCATAAAGCCTGGAGTTTGCATACCACCACCACAGGTTCCGGCTAGTGAGGAGAAGGTCATACCACAAGGAGTCATTCCGGAATGCTCACGGGTTGTTAACATAAGTCCGTTTGCTTCGGGAACAATAGCCATAATAGCTTCAAAACATCCGCAGGATGTCATCGGCCTATCCATAAGTGTATAGAGGTTGACCTCTTCTAGGGTATTGTTAGAAGCTTTATATAGATAGTCATTGCATGATTGCCACATACCTTTTAATTCATCAATCGCTGGCCCTTTAGGGATTGGCTGGTTAGGTCCGTTGGGAGCTATCTCATGAGATGCTTTAGCATCTAACCAGCTCACGGCACCGCATAGACCAACCCGTTCCGGGGTAGTAATGCAAACGTGATTTGGAGCAAATGACTGACAAAGCAAGCAGGAGTAAAAGTCTTCAACAGACTCATCAGTCAAGCTCCTCATGCGGTCGTCACGAGCTCTATAACGTTCACGTGCAATGACAATGCCTTCATCAACCGCAGCTTGGTCAAGCATGATTGTAACCTCGACACGGTCGATAATTGCTGGGAATTCTTCTTTTAACTTAGCAATTAAGAGATCACCAAAGTGTTTCATTAAGAAACCTTTGGCTCTGGCATCTTTGGATATCCGTACCCAGCACAAATCACGTTGGGCCACGTGCCAAACGCCTTCACCATAGTTCGCAAAATAGTGAATTCGACGTTCAAAAACCCCTTCAAAATCTTCCTGCATCTTACGTCCGTAAATATCGATTTTAAGTCCTAATGGAAGTTTGGTTCCTTCCGGAACAGTATCAATATCGGGACCAATGACCGTGACCTGACCGTCTACGATATTATCGGGCCCAACCATGCGGACTAGTTCAAAAGCGGTGGTTCGTCCACCACCAAATTCGACATAGGTGTCTCCTTTGCGGATCGTCTCACCCTCAAATGCCGGTCCAAAGTTAATCGGAATCGGTAATTCGATATTGGTTAACTTAATTCCGCGAACTTCCATAGCCAAGGGGACTATTTTCTCATAATCGGGTTCGGAGATATACCAATCTGGGATTTGCATGTCTTCAGAAAGGGTTTGGTCCGTTAAAACTGGGAAGCCCATAAAAATTGCGCCCATTGATGCAGCAATCTTGACATCATCCAATTCGCCAAGATTGAGAACGAAAGCCCGGACTCTACGACGTTGATAATCACGATGGTTTTCCCGTTCTCCCGCCGGAATTCCTCCGAAAGCAAGCCCTGCTCTGAAGGCATAGTTCACAGCGTGAATAATTTGAGTAAAGTTTCCTACAGGGAAAGCGATGTAGTCTTCTCCGATTTTAACGTTTAATTCGAGCAATTGCTCGATGATCTCATCGCAAAGAAAGATCATGAACCCTTTTCCCATTAGGTTATCGACTATTTTCTTAGCGGCTTGAGAATCTTTTGCCCGTCCTAAAATTACTGCAACTCCAGGAATCGTCCAGTCAACCATCTTAATACCATGTTTCCGAACTATCGGGTCACCAAGGAATCCGGTCCAAGGTTTAACTTTTGGTTGCTCTCCACGCAAATAATTAAGTGTCTCAATAATTTCCGCAGCATAGAGTACAGACTCACCCCATAGCCGAGCATTATCAAACGTCAGATCTGTGCGAATTTGACTACGCATGCGATTAAGTATCGGAACTAATTCACCTAATTTGGTAACCTTTTCTCCAGAAAGACAGGTGATAACCGGAAGGTGATATGCTGTATCTGGATAACCAACTTCTTGATCCGTTCCAAAATCTTTAATTGCCCGATTTAATAAGATTTCCGCATAGGTCATCGCAATGGTGGTACCATCGTAGGCTCTGCGCAAGAGTTTCTTAGGCTGATTATTGGGGTCTTTAATTGCGTCTGCGTAAATTTCCTCCATAGACATATACATTCCTCCTTTCTTACCAACCTTGGGCTAATGCTGTTTCATTTTTTTCCGCTGTTTGCTTATGAATGCCAAGTTTCCAAGTTCTGTACTCCAAAGCGTCGATTAGCTTTGATGCTCCAAGTACTGGATCAACTTCAAATATGAAGTTGCCGCCAAAAACATCATGAGCAATTTGAGTTGTAATACCATAGACAAGGTCACTGCCTTCAACAGGAGGCAAGGAACCAACATGAGTAGGCAGGCCCATTGTGACACACCAAGATCCAATCGCAACTGCTTTTTCATGCATAGCCTCTGGAGCTGATGCAACAAAGGGAACTTTAGGGATATCCACTCCTAGTTCATTAGCCATGGCAACTGCTAAATCGACTGCACGACTGTTATCTACACAAGAGCCTACATGGAACACTAGTGGCAGACCTGTAGCCAATTGGGGATTTGCAGCTTCTAATGATTGAATAAATGATTTTAGTCCTTCTCCAGCATAAGTATCCACGGCTGCTGGGGACATTAAGCCAAATTTAGCAAATGCACCTGAAGAACAGCCAGTAGAAATAACAAAAACGTCATTTTTCACAAGCTCTTTTAGAACGATATTGTGGGATTCATCTTGGGCACGTTTTAGGTTGTTACAGCCAGCCATTAAACAAACACCTTTGATTTGGCCACTCAATATTGCATCTGTGAGAACTGAGATCGGACGCTCGGGATTGATTTTTGAGAAGATTTCAGTAAGGGCTTCCACACTGAAACCTGCAACAAGTTTATGTTTTTCATTAGGGATAGAAATTTTCTTAGGATCGCGGTTTTTGTATGCTTCAATTGCAATTCTGATAAGCTTCTTGGCATCCTCCATGGCCGAAGTGGTATTAAAGGCAATGTGTTGAGCACTAGGAACTTTCATAATCGCTTCTGTTGTAACTACCTTTGTATGGTAACATTCAGCAAGGGTTTGGACAGCAGGATAGATACATTGAATATCTACAACCATTGCGTCAAGAGCACCAGTAAGGATAGCCATTTCTTGAGAAGCAGAAGAGGTAGCTAGGTAAACACCTTCCCTCATGAGCAATTCATTTCCAGTACAGCAGATCCCAACGATATTAACGCCTTCAGCTCCTGCCTTTTCGGCATCAGCCTTCATTGCCCGTGCCGCGGCAACTACCATTTCACTTAACACAGGATTGTGCCCGTGCACAGCAATATTGACCATTTTAGGATCAATTACCCCTAAGTTAGCTTCTGAAACAATAGGTTGTGGAACTCCAAACAACACATCGCTTAGATTTGTTCCGATATATTCTCCGCCAAGGTCAGCAAGAGCACTTTTTAGTCCGCCAAAGATGATGTTAACTGGGTCACTATCAACACCCATAGCTGTTTGGGCAATAAGTTCTGTAATAGAACCATCAATATTTCTCGGCATAATATTGGTGTGTTGGAATTTCCGACGCCGTCCTTCTGTCATGAAAGAATCCAGGAAAGCCAAAGGTCGATCCTGATAGCGACCGAAGTCTGCATACCCAATTTCTACAACATCTCTAAGAATGTCCTTATCTTCACGATCTAAAGTTTCTACTCCCAACTTCTGTGCTAATTTACGAAGTTTTTCAGGAGATTTAATTTCATAATCGCCGGCATGTCCGTCGACTAAGGCATGAGCTGTATGCAATACATGACGTGCATGTTCGGAGTGAGATGCAGCTCCTCCAGCAATCATTCGAACTATATTACGCGATACAATAGTATAGGCAGAAGCACCACAAATTCCTCGACTGCCAGGACCATCATCCTTTTTAACCCGACAAGGCCCTGCAATACAGATACGACAGCAAATTCCTTTGTATCCAAACGCACATTGAGGTTGTTGAGCAACTACCCGATCATAAACCGTCTCAATATTTTTATCCTTAATCATGTCCAACATTTGAAGGGCACCTGGGTCGGTTGTACGAATGGGATTCTTCGGATCTACGACTCGTGGTGCATCGGATGGTCGGGCGGTATGGGTTAAATCCCGATATCTAGGCATATTACACCCTCCTCTTTTCTAAAATCTTGTCTCAGACAAATACTCACATCTTTACTACGAAACCTCTGTCATCTCCCTTCGTCAACGATTTTTTGATAAATTGTATTGAGCTCAACTCCCAGAGACCCGCCAGGTAATTCTAGATTACCTGTATTTAAGGACATTTCCAACAGCTCGTCACTGTAAGGGATGATGCCAATAAGCTGTTCTGAAGGAAAGTGGTCTCTAAGAAAATTTTCATCTTTAGGATTACGAACTTTATTGCCGACGACAAGGACTCGAGGTATACCTAGCTCTGCAGCAAGTTTTTGAATAACTTTTACAGTCTGAACGCTTACTTTACTGGGTTCAGTAACAATAACCAAAACATCCACACCCAAAGCTGTTCCCCTGGTAAGCTGTTCGATTCCTGCACCCATATCTAAAATAACAGTATCTTTTTCACCAAGGATCAGTGAATTAACCAAAGCCCGCAAAAAGCTGTTTTCTTTGCAATAACAAGAAGTTCCTCCGCCCTTTACATTGCCCATACGAAAGAATCTAAGATCACCTAAAGCAACACTGTAATCATCTAAAACATCATCTACATTAGGATTGAGGGGATAATAGGTTCCACTCCCCCCCATACGCTCTTCAATTAGTTCTTTCATATCGACAATAGGTTTTAAATTAGCCAAAGTATCATCAGGTATTCCTAAGATAGTTCCTAAACTAGCATCCGGGTCAGCATCAACCGCCAAAACAGAAATATCTTTACGGGATAGCCATTGGGCAAAATTAGCAGCAAAGGTAGTCTTACCAACGCCACCTTTGCCAGAAATTGCTATTTTCAACAAGCCTCCACTCCTTTACAGCGAAAACACAATCATTATCATAATCTTGCGATTTTATTAATTATGTATTCTTTTTTTCTTGGCTAAATCCTGCAAACTTTCTGAATATATTTTTTATTTTATATAATTTTTCGATATTACAATATTAATCAAACTAATATCAAGATAATTAAGCAGAATTTAATATAATATTCAGTATATTTTGATATCTATTTTTTAAACTGATATTTATAGTTACGTCATGTGGTTTAACACTAACTAATACCGACACACCAGTTCAGTTGTTTTTTGGGGTTAAGAACAAATGACAATAATTTTACCTTCGTTATTCATAGAATTCAGATCTTATTCCTTACGAGGTAAAATTATTGAGATTTGAGAATCTCTATCGAATGAGCCTATCATTCATGGTTTAATCTCAGAAGTCACCTCCTTTTTAAAAACCGTGATAAGTGAATAATATCCTTATTCTAAATAAGGCCACGGATGGAATGTTAATCCAAACGCGCCTGCTCCAACATGTGTAGCGATGACAGGACCTGCCTCAAACAAACGCACTTCATGCTCTGGGTAACGTTCCTTAAGTTCGTTAAGCAATATTACCCCTTCATCGGGTATATTGACATGCATTACACAAATTCTATAGCGTTTTCCTGAAGATAAAGCTCGTATTAATTCATCTAGTACACATTGCCATGCCCTGGAGCGCGAACGCACTTTGTCAAAAACATCAATATGAGCGCTATCATTAAAGTAGAGAATCGGCTTTATCTGAAGTAAAGTCCCAACTAATGCAGCTGCTCCACCAATTCGACCACCTTTTCTAAGGTTATCCAAAGTATTGACTATAAAATACAACTCTGTTTCATGTACAAGGCTTTTTAAACGCTCCATAATTTCAATAGCGCTAAGACCTTGTTCTGCCCATTCAGCAGCAGCCCAGGCTAAAACACCCAGTCCTAAAGCCGATGATCTAGAATCAAAGATATGAATATCTGACTTAGAAGCTAAATCTTTTGCCATTTGAGCTGAATGGATAGTGCCACTGATGGCTGAAGAAATATGAATACTTATGATATCTTCGACACCTTCTGCAAACATTGCTTCATAAGCTTCTAAAAACTTGCCAACAGAAGGTTGAGATGTTGTTGATAGACCAGATATCCGACTTAACTTTTCGAAATAAACACGATTGCTTAATTCTGTTTCAGGATATGTTTCATTCCCAATATTTACATTAAGTGGTACAACGCAAATTTGAAATTGATCTAAGATATCCTTAGATAAATATCCCGTAGAGTCCATGACAATCCCTATTTTCCTCAAATCTTTTCTCTCCTTATGTATAAACCATTGGAAACATCTGTATTTATTGCTTGTCTAAAGTATATCTTAAAATAATAGGTGTAGCAATCTCAACTCAGAATTAATACCCTAACATATTCCATTTTAAAGCTTATATTTAACAGTTTTGGAAATAGTGGTAATGCTATGCTATAGAGGTATTCTATTATATCAGGCTGAATTAATCAATGAATTACAATTCATTTTATTGAATATTGCTTGAAGTTTCAGTTATTTCAGTAACTTGAACAGTTTTATAAAATAATGTTGACAGATAGAATTTCATTTGTTAATATGATAATCGTTCTTAAAAAGTCGGGGCGTAGCGCAGTTTGGTAGCGCGCTTGGTTCGGGACCAAGAGGCCGCAGGTTCGAATCCTGTCGCCCCGACCATTCTTATTTTTTTAAATTCAGTAAATAACACTCTCAATTGAAATATTTATTTTTAATATTCGTGGAGGATTTGATAAAAACAAAGTTTTTGTCAAATCCTCTATTTGTCTGTTAAACCATAATACAAAATTTTAATAACTCACTAATTTATATGTTCATCTTTAAGTACTTTTGATCTTTAAAATAGTTAAACTTTAAAATTTAAATCCCTACTAAATATCTACTTAAGATCTCTTTCTTCTAGAACTACTCAAAGTACAAAATTTATTACTATTCATTGTTAATTTACAAAATAGTTATTATATTTTAAATATTACATACATCGAATTTTACTTGTATTAGCTAATATAGTAGAATATTTTCCTATCACTGTTATAGAGGATATAAAGGGTATATACTATAGAAGAATACTGTAGCCTATCTATGTATATTTTTATATAAGGAGTCGTTAATCATGCTACATGGTTTAAAAACTTCAGTGCGACCAGTTGAGGAAGATGACATTGATGAAATATACCAATGGTATAATGATCAAGAAGTTAATCTGTGGTCTACAGGTGCATGGCCTTTAAATACTCTCTTAAGTAAAGAGCAGATATCGATTAAATTCCTTGACGGTTCCTCTGATGGTTACAGGTATTCTATACTTGATGAAAATAAATATCTTATTGGAACAATTGGTTTTAAGGAGCTTAATATACCCAGTAGATCAGCGACCCTCTTCGTTGTGATCGGTAACAAATCCTTTTGGGGAAAAGGTTATGGTACTGATGCCTTGATCATATTTGCACGATATCTTTTCACGCAATGGAACTTTCACAGAATCTCATTGGATACTTGGGATGGAAATCTCAGAGCTATTAAGGCCTATGAAAAAGTCGGATTCAAAATTGAAGGTCGTCTACGCGAAGCACGCTATGTATTAGGAAGCTATCAAGATGCCATTCTAATGGGCTTGTTAAAAAGTGAGTTTTTAGCTATGCATGGTAACTAAAGAAAATTGTTATGAGGGTTGCTAAAATGGGAGGCGTGGAGTAAACTATAATAAATTCAATAATCGTAATACTCCTCTGGGGTTGGGTGAGATTCCCTACCGGCGGTAAAGCCCGCGAGCCTTATGGCAGATCTGGTGTAATTCCAGGGCCGACAGTAAAGTCTGGATGAGAAGAGGAACAGTCTAATTGCGTACATACGCTTTATTTGAGCTGTATCTTATTCAACACCTAGAGGAAGAGGTGTTTTTTTGTTTTTCCACCCTTAATTTTTAAGGTTTTGGAGACACTAAACGAAATATTAAGAAAGGAAATACTCATGCAAAAAGTAAGTTCTTCAACTTCCAGTGACGAACAGTTTATGAGAAGAGCTCTTGAACTAGCTGCCAAAGCTGTGGGCAGAACTAGCCCTAACCCCTTAGTCGGCTGCGTTTTAGTTAAAGATAACCAAATTATCGGAGAAGGTTTTCATCTTAAGGCAGGAACTCCTCATGCTGAAGTCCACGCTTTATCAACTGCAGGGGATCAAGCAAATGGTTCAACGGCTTATGTAACCTTGGAGCCATGCTCCCACTTTGGCCGAACGCCGCCCTGTGCTGACGCCTTAATTCGTGCCAAAATCAAACGAGTTGTTGTTGCTATGATGGATCCAAATCCACTGGTCGCTGGTCAAGGCCTTGACCGACTCCGCGAAGCAGGTATTCAAGTTGATTTAGGATTGATGAATCTAGAAGCACAACGTCTCAACGAAGTATTTATAAAGGCTATCTCGACAGGTCTTCCTTTTGTTATTTATAAATCGGCAATGACTTTAGACGGAAAAATAGCCACAGAAACCGGAGACTCTCGTTGGATAAGTAACGAAATCTCGAGAAAGTTTGCTCATCAACTTCGTAGTTACTGTGATGTTATTTTAGTAGGAAGTGAAACTGTCCATAAAGATAACCCCGCGCTTACATGTCGTAGTATAAACGGAAAGGATCCTATCAGATTAATAATCGACGGCAGTTTACGTATTAATGAAAATGCAAAAGTTCTTACTTCTTCTACAGCCAGTCACTGTATAATAGCCACGACATTGTCGGCATCGAAAGAAAAAATCAAACGTCTTGACTCTCTGCCTCGCGTAGATGTGTGGCAATATGATACCGAACGTTATGTCCCTTTAAATAAGCTTATGCGAGATCTGGTGCGAAACAGCTGGACAAGTGTTCTTCTTGAGGGTGGCGGCGGCTTAGCAGGTGCAATGCTGCAAGAAAATTTAGTCGACAAGGTAGAATTGTTTATCGCACCTAAACTGGTTGGTGGCAATGGGCCTTCTCCCCTCTCAGGTCTTCATATTGAGCGCATGGCTGAGGCCATAAATCTTAATGACCTTAGCGTGGATATGTCCACTGGCGACTTGCATGTTACTGGGTATATCCAGCCAAAAGTTTGATGGTTAGGGAGGATATTGATGTGTTTACCGGTATTGTAGAAGAACTAGGCATCGTCCGTGGCCTTCGACTTTTGCCAGATTCTGGTCAACTAATGCTTGAAGGTACTAAAGTACTGAATGGGACTCAGATTGGTGATAGCATTGCTGTTAATGGTGTCTGCTTAACTGTTATTCATCTAAATGGCCATGAATTTACCGTAGATGTAATGGCTGAAACCCTGGCAAAAACCAATTTAGCTGATTTAAAAAGTGGTAGTCGTGTTAATTTAGAAAGAGCTTTACAGCTTCAAACAAGGTTAGGTGGACATCTAGTTAGTGGGCATGTAGATGGAGTCGGCAGCATTCGTCGAATTGTCCCATGGGGAATCGCACAAGTCTATGAAATCAATGCTCCGCCTGCACTTCTCTCATTTATGCTCCCAAAGGGTTCAATTGCTATTGATGGGATTTCTCTAACAATAATCGATGTAGAAGCAGACTATTTCACAGTTTCACTTATTCCACATACTTCTAAAGAAACAACTCTAGGGATAAAAGGAATTGGCGCCGGTGTTAACCTTGAGACAGACTTGATTGGAAAATACGTTGCTCGTTTTATGGGCCTAAACACTAACCAAAGCACAAAGAAGCCAGACCTTTCGCTGGGTTTTTTAGCAGAGCATGGATTTATTTAAGAATATATTTTATTTAAAAGTAAGGAGTGAGTGCTATGTCATTCAATACAATTGAAGAGGCTTTAGAGGATATACGTCTAGGAAAAATGGTAGTTATGGTTGATGATGAGGATCGTGAAAATGAAGGGGATCTAGTCATGGCCGCTGAAATGGCTACTCCTGAAGCAATTAACTTTATGGCTACCTATGGACGAGGGTTAATATGTGTTCCCTTGACAAAAAATCGAATACACTCCCTCCAGCTAGAGCAGATGGTTAATAATAATACAGATCCTCATGGTACAGCTTTTACGGTAAGTGTTGATGCAATAACTAGCTCAACTGGGATCTCTGCTTTCGAAAGAGCCGAGACCGTAAAAGTTCTAGTGAATCCTCACAGCAAACCCAGCGACCTACAGCGTCCAGGTCACATTTTCCCACTTCAAGCTCGTGAAGGAGGAGTACTAGCTCGTGCTGGTCACACAGAAGGCTCAGTGGATTTGGCTCGTCTCGCCGGTCTTCAGCCTGCTGGTCTAATCTGTGAGATTATGAATGAAGACGGTTCAATGGCCAGAGTACCTGACCTTCAATTATTTGTTAAAAAACACAATCTTAAATTGATTACTCTAAAAGATCTTATCAGCTATCGACGCCAGTCCGAAAAACTAATTGAAAAAGTTGAGAGTATTCAGCTTCCTACTGGATTCGGTGAATTCCGTGCAGTGGGATACCTTAGTATCTTAGATAACGAAGAACATATCGCCTTAGTTAAGGGGACTGTCGATGATGGGCAGCCAGTTCTTGTCCGAGTACATTCTGAATGCTTGACTGGGGATGTTTTCCATTCTAAGCGGTGTGATTGCGGTGATCAATTGGCCGCAGCTATGGAAGAAATCGAACAAGAAGGTCGCGGTGTTCTGCTCTATATGCGCCAAGAGGGCCGCGGGATAGGTTTGTTAAATAAACTAAGAGCTTACAAGCTTCAGGAAGAAGGAAAAGACACCGTCGAAGCAAATCTGGCCTTAGGTTTTCCGGAAGATTTGCGTGACTATGGTGTCGGTGCTCAAATTTTAGCGGATCTTGGAATTTCCAAAGTTCGCTTAATGACTAATAATCCACGAAAAATTGTTGGTTTAGAAGGTTATGGTTTAAATGTTGTAGAACGGGTTCCTTTAGAAATTTCAAGTAAGCCGGAAAACACCAAATACCTTTGTACTAAAAAACAAAAAATGGGACATTTTTTATCAGAAGTACGTTAGTATTTAAATTATTTAATAGTAAAGTCTAGTCTATGCTCTTGATAGTACAGAAAGGATGATATTTATTATGAAAACTTATGAAGGAAACCTTATCGCCCAAGGATTAAAAATCGCAATTATTGCTGCACGTTTTAACGAGTTTATTACAGGCAAATTAGTTAGTGGAGCCATTGACGGCTTACACCGCCACGGTGCTCTGGAAAGTGACATTGAAATAGCTTGGGTTCCCGGAGCATTTGAAATTCCTTTAGTTGCTCAGAAAATGGCACTCACTAAAAAGTATGATGCAGTCATCTGCTTAGGTGCAGTGATTCGTGGAGCTACTCCACATTTTGATCTTGTTAGTAATGAAGTTAGTAAAGGAATTGCTCAAGTCGGCTTACAAACCGGGGTACCGATAATTTTTGGAGTTATAGCAACAGATAGTATTGAACAAGCTATTGAACGGGCAGGAACAAAAGCAGGCAACAAAGGCTTTGATGCAGCTATGACTGCTATTGAAACATCAAATTTATTAAAATCATTTTAAGAAATCTTATAGCATAGATTGTTTCAAATATTCTATTGGCAGATCATGGAGTATTGTCCACTAAATTATCCTTGTCAAATCGCATTAACTTTATTAAACTCTGATAGGTGAGTGCAATTTATTGACAAGGAGTTGAGAGCGCCATGACTTCGAACATTTGCAACCAGAATCAGGAGACTGCCATGCTTGAAGCAGCGCGCTCCGGCAATAAAGATGCTTTAAATGAGCTTATACTTTATTATGAACCAGAAATTCGTATGATTGCAGCAAAATATTATTTACCTCGGGCAGATTATGAGGATTTACTACAAGAGGGCAGAATTGCTATTTATCGAGCGATAATGTCTTATGACCAAGATACTACTATTCCCTTTCTTCATTTTTTAAGAATGGTCATAAAACGTAAACTAATTGATAGCCTACGTAAGTATACACGCCAAAAACACACTAATCTTAATGAAGCTTTTTCTCTAAATAATGCAATTTCCGAGTCTGATGAAACAAGTTTTTTAGAGTTATTGCCCAATGCTGAAGACCCTGCTTCAATGGTTATCGCCAATGATGAAGTGAATTCAATGATTAATGATCTAAATAAAAACATGTCCAATTTAGAACGTTTAGTGTTTGAACACTATTTTATACAGGGATTCAAACAGCGTGAAGTATCAAAGAATTTAGGACTTCATCCAAAATCGTTAGATAATGCTATTCAACGTATTCGTCATAAAACAGCTCTCTATCGTTCACGCAAAGTTGCTGGCTAATAAAAAGCAAAATAAAGAACCGGGAATTTTTTGATTCCCGGTTCTTTATTTTACGCTTACTAAGCAATTCCACCACTTTGGCTAATTAATTTGCTGACCTTACTATGGGCATTAGTTGCTTCATTAGCTAAACGTAAGTATATGTCTCTTAAATTTGCATGATGAGCACGTGTAGCCAATGTCATGTAACCCATAGCAGCAGCCGCAGCGTCTTTTTCATAATCATATAACATATCTAAATCTGAAAATTGACTCATATAAATCCCCTCCTTTTCTATTGAAGTTCTACCATTCCTTTTTTAAAATACCCAACTACATCTTCTAAGCCTTTAGCCTGTTCTTTAAAAAAACCCTTAACTGCAGCGTCTTTTGCCATTTCATTATACATCTGGCACTTTTTCATGGCGGTTTCATTTTCAATTAAACTTCTGGTTAACATGCCTCGGTCAAGGACTTTCTTTACTTCCATATCACTTAGTTGCATCTAAATCCCTCCTTTTAAAAAACTAGTTTACATAACAGTCTCAGGATGTGTAAATATGCAATAAATTATTCGCAGTTCAAACAAATTAACTCAAACTTTTAAAAAATCCTACTTACTAGACAGGTACTCAGGCTGATGAATATTTAGCCATATAAATGATCTATTTAAATAAACGAATCCTTCAGAGATTAAAAGCAGAACTCCTTGTTTAATAACGGGAGTTCTGCCTTTTAGCTTCAAGAAGGTTTTTGGACTTAACTAACCAATTTTAATTCCATACTCTTTCCAGCGCCGATCTACAAGTTTGACAGTCGCTTCATCCGGGACAACTTCACCGGGATAGCCAGGTTTCATACGAGCATCAATGAGAATAGGACCACGGTATACTAGACGATGGTTAAGTATTTCTGTATGGGCATAAATGTCATGGGCAGGATCAAAGCGAGTAAAGACCTGCCATAGAAAACCCGAACTCTCTGATGCAAGCTCTAAATCATCAACTAAAATTGCCAGAGGCCAATTATTAAGAACCTCCTTTTGAAGATGCCCCAGTACCTCCTGAGCAAGTTCAGGAGTATTACTAAATGAAGGTGCTTCAATTAATAAGCAACCTGCACAAAAGGGTTTAATTCTAAGTACTCCCGGTAATATGACATTATCAATTTGACGAGGAAGCTCTCGTTTTGGCGATCCTAGACCAAGCATGATTGCCTTGCTTCCATGATTAAGATGTCGTCCCGTATAATCCAATGTATCCATAGAAGTATCGTTCAAGATTAGAAGGTCAGACTCTGGTTCAAAACGCTCCAACACTTTTTCAAGGAGAGTTCTAAAATCTTGTAACTCAAGCTGAACATCCGTAATGATCAAAAACTTAGTTAAAGTGAGCTGCCCTTCCCCTAAGATCCTGAAGGCATGGGCTAGCGCTTCTCGATGATAGCTCTCTCGTACAATAGCAGCGGCCAAAGCGTGAAAACCTGTTTCCGCATAGGTCCAAAGAGCTTTAACTCCAGGCATAACCACGGGAAACATCGGCGATAATAAAGACTGCAAATACTCTCCAATGAAATAGTCTTCCTGACGCGGTTTTCCTACTACCGTTGCCGGATAAATTGCATCGCGTCTATGATATACAGCATGAATATTAAAAACCGGAAAATCGTGGGTTAGTGAATAATAACCATAATGATCACCAAATGGACCTTCTGGCTTACGAACATGAGCTGGAACCGTACCACAAATTGCAAACTCTGCCTCAGCAATGAGGGCATGAGAATGTGAAGGAACCTTAACTTTTGACAGCTTATCTCCCATCAAAAAAGACGTGAAAATTAGCTCAGGCAGCATTTCGGGGAGAGGGGCTATTGCGGAAAGAACTAGTGCAGGTGGACCGCCTAAGAAAAGTGTCGTGGGCAGATCCTGTCCCAATCGTTCAGCTTCATGATAGTGGAAACCTCCACCCTTATGTATTTGCCAATGGATACCTGTTTGCTTAGAATTGAATATTTGTATACGATACATCCCTAAATTGTGTTCTTTCGTGACTGGATGTTCTGTATAAACTAAGGGTAAGGTAATAAATGGTCCACCATCTTCTGGCCAACTGGTTAAAACAGGTAAAGTGTTTAAGTCTATTGACCTAGCTCTTATTTCTAGAACGGGAGCATTCTTGGAATTGATAGTCCGCATACCACTCTTCGCTAAAGATAGTATCCAATCCTTTTCTTGCCAGAGTATAGAGGGTTTCGGTGGAAGCAATCGATTTAGGGCTGCAACAGCTCGTTTTACAGTTTCTTCTGGTCTGGGTCCAACAGCTAGATCTACGCGACCACGAGTTCCAAATAAGTTTGTTACCACTGGGAAAGAACTACCCTTTACTCGTTTAAACAGCAAAGCTGGCCCTTCTTCATCAATAACGCGACGGTGGATCTCTGCTAATTCAAGGTATGGATCTACCTCTGCCTCAATTTCTATAATTTGCTTTTCTCGTCGCAGAGTTTCAATAAAATCCCGCAAATTTTCGTGCACAATGTCACCTCTTAATGATTGTTTTGTCTAACTTGAGAGCAGCAAGGGCTACTTCAGTTAAAATATCACAATGTCTTATTATCTTACTCAGTTCATCAGAACTTAGATCATTCGAGTGAATTCCAGCTGTTATTACGACTACGCTTTGGAGTTCTTTAGCCAATACCGAAGCAACTTTCTTGGCAACTTCTACATCTTTGTGGCCTGGCACTGGCGTGATATAAATATCAGCACTCCATCCTTCTCCTCGAAGACTCGGTCTAGGCAGAGCCATTACAACTCCTCCAATATGAGGTCTCTCCCCGCCGATCAGCAGCCCATTAATACCATCACCTGTATTATGTAAAGTCAAGGTAGTTCGACAACGCCCTTCTCCTTCTTGACCTTGCCAACTAGGGATATGGATGGAACTTAAATCAAGCACATGACTTCTCCTCGCTTTATATTGCTTGCTATTTTTACCTGCTTTTCGCATTACTATTTACATTATACAGTTTGTCTTCATTAGAGCCAAGTTTTATCAAAGGTATTTAGCATAACCACAATATAAATTTACTTAACAATCCATGCAAATCTTTCCCCTAAGCCCTTTAAAAAAACCACAAAAAAAATTAGGGAGTGCAGCATTACTAACTCCCTAATCTAAGACGATTAATATCTGGACATCCTAATCTTTACTGGAAAATGAGTAGTTTCCAAAATCATCTATATCTACCAGAATCCTTTGTCCTTCCTTGAATTCCCCCTGCAATAGTTTAAGGGCCAAAGGGTTTTGCAACCGCTGTAGGATTACTCGCTTAAGTGGCCTTGCTCCGTACACCGGATCATATCCCTCGTTAGTGAGTTGCTCTTTCGCCTTTAAGGACAGCTCCAATGTCAATTTCCTTTCGCTCAAACGTTTATGCAACTGATTGAGTTGGATATTGACAATTTGACCAATATGCTCGCGTCCGAGTGGATGGAAGACTATTATCTCATCGAGTCGGTTAAGAAATTCTGGCCGGAAGTAGTGTCTAAGTTCTCCGTTAATAGTGTTTCTAACTTCCTCTTTACTAGCATTACGTTGAGTCAGCTCTTGAATTGACGGACTGGCAATATTACTGGTTAAGATTACTACAGTATTTTTAAAATTGACGATTCTTCCCTGTCCATCCGTCAATCTTCCATCATCTAAAAGCTGAAGTAAAACATTTGAAACATCCGTATGAGCCTTCTCCACTTCATCAAACAGTATAACACTATAAGGTTTACGTCGTACCGCTTCCGTAAGTTGTCCGCCCTCTTCATAACCTACATAACCCGGAGGAGCTCCAATTAATCGTGAAACAGTATGCTTTTCCATATATTCGGACATATCAATTCTTACCATTGCTTGTTCGTCATCAAATAAAAATTCTGCTAAGGCCCTCGATAATTCTGTCTTACCAACACCTGTTGGACCTAAGAAAAGGAACGATCCTAACGGCCTATTGGGATCTTGCAGCCCGGCACGTGCTCGACGAACAGCATCAGCTACTGCGCGGACAGCTTCTTCTTGACCAATAACTCTTTGATGAATCCGATCTTCCATTTGGACAAGCTTTTGCAACTCACTTTCCAAAAGTTTAGTAACCGGAACATGAGTCCAGGTTGCAACGACCTCAGCTATATCTTGTTCTACGACTTCCTGCTTTAGTAAAGTGTCTTTCTTAACTTGAAGCTTCTCTTCAGTAGCTTTAAGTTCCTTCTCTAAGCTAGGAATTATACCGTATTGAAGTTCTGCAGCTTTATTATAGTCTAACTGCTGTTGGGCTTGCTCCATTAAGGTTCGGGATCGATCCACTTCTTCTTTAAGTTGTTGAATTCTAATTAGAGTCTCACGTTCCCCTTGCAACTGAGCTTCCATTCCATAGCGTTCTTCCTTTAGATTACCTAGCTCTTCCTCAATCTTAGCCAAGCGTTCTTTACTTGCTTCATCTTTTTCCTTCTTCAATGCTTCCCGTTCAATTTCCAACTGCATCATTCGCCGCTTTATTTGATCTAATTCATAGGGATCACTGGTAATTTCCATACGCATCCGTGCACCAGCTTCATCAATTAAATCAATAGCTTTATCAGGAAGAAAACGATCACTAATATAGCGATCTGATAATACTGCAGCAGCTATAATTGCGCCATCGGTGATTCGTACCCCGTGGTGAGTTTCATAGCGTTCTTTAAGACCCCTCAGAATCGATATAGTATCTTCAACCGTAGGCGCATCAACCATAATCGGTTGGAATCGTCTCTCAAGAGCAGCATCCTTCTCAATGTACTTTCGATATTCAGCGAGTGTTGTAGCCCCCAGCATGCTGAGTTCTCCCCGGGCAAGCATTGGCTTAAGCATGTTACTGGCATCCATCGCACCCTCAGCTGCCCCTGCACCAACTACAGTATGCAACTCATCTATAAATAATATTACATCATCACGATCCTGGATTTCTTTGAGTACAGCTTTTAACCGTTCTTCAAATTCTCCTCGATATTTTGCCCCGGCAATTAAAGTTCCCATATCAAGTGAAATCACCTGTTTATCTTTGATTGCTTCAGGCACATCTCCCCTAACAATTCTTTGGGCTAACCCTTCAACAATTGCAGTTTTCCCTACCCCCGGCTCACCGATCAGAACCGGATTATTCTTAGTCCGCCTAGAAAGAGTTTGAATAACTCGGCGGATTTCTTCGTCACGGCCAATAACCGGATCAAGTCGACCTCGCCTTGCTTGTCGTACTAAATTTAGTCCATATTGCTCGAGGGCTGCATAAGTTCCTTCTGGGTTTGGACTTGTAACCCGCTGAGTACCTCTGATTTCACGCAAGGCCTGAAGTAATTTTTCTCTAGTCAATCCGGCTTGCTTGAGTACCTTTTCCGCCGCTCCTCCAGATTTTTCCCAAATTCCAAGCAAAAGATGTTCTGTGCTTACATATTCATCCCCAAAAGGAGCCATCTCATCATGAGCTGCCACCAATACATTTCTTAGACGAGGAGAGATACTCATTTGCACATTGCTTCCACTAATTCGTGGAAAACGGTTAAGCTCTTGACGAATCGTCGAGATTAGACTGCCGACTGCTATACCTAATTTCGTTAAAACCTGAGGAATAACTCCATCACCTTGCTCTAATAGGGTGAGCAAAAGGTGTTCAGGCTCTACTAAACTGTTTCCATTTCGTTCGGCCATTGTTTGCGCTTCTGAAATTGCTTCCTGAGATTTCTGGGTAAAACGGTTTGTGTCAAATGACATAATGTTCTCACTCCTTTTTAAGCTGGTTAATAGTTATTCTGGCTGGGGATTTTTAAATTACTTTATACCTCGATTTGCCGCCAATTCACGAAGGGCTGAAAGCTCTGGATCACTCATATTATCAGGTAATTTAATTGTAACTTCGACAAAGAGATCTCCGTGCTGAGTGGACTTTTCTAAATTAGGCATTCCTTTACCTTTTAAGCGAAATTTCTTTCCACTTTGAGAAAGGGGAGGAACTTTTAGCAAGACTTCCCCATCGAATGTTCGGATACTTACTTCACCGCCGGTAATAGCTCTATAGAAATCAACTGGAATTTCAGTCCTTAAGTTATCCCCTTCTCGAACAAAACTCGAATGAGGGCTAACGATTATGATTAGATATAGATTACCTGCCGGTCCGCCAGATATGCCAGCTCCACCTTGACCTGATAGTCTTACTTTCGAACCTGTTCGCACACCCTTTGGAATCTTGGCCTCGATTTGTTTATCTCCAGTTTTAACGACTCTTGTAGTTCCGGCATAAGATTCTTCGAGGGTTACTTGAACCTCCACTTCTAGATCCTGACCTGGTCGAGGACGCCCAACAGTTCCACCTCCGCCAAACCCCCGTCCTGCTCCTCCAATTCCCCCGAAAAGCGTAGAAAAGAAATCTGAATAACCTTCCCCGCCAAAACTGAATCCTCCGGTTCTACCTGTACCACCAAATAGATCTGCAATATCTTCCGGAGACATAGTGTAGGTATATCCTCCACTCCCACCACTAGGGTTGGACTGCCAACGATCCCAATTATAGTCCCCTCTTCCTCCCCGAGCTTTCCATTGTTGGTAGTCTTGACGGAGTTCATCGTACTTACGTCGTTTTTCAGGATCACTGATTGCTTGATAGGCTTCTGTTGCCTCTTTAAATTTCTCTTCGGCACCCTTATCGCCTGGATTAACATCAGGGTGATATTTTTTAGCTAATTTCTGATAGGCTTTTTTTATTGTCTTTTCGTCGGCATCAGGCGAAACTCCTAAGCTGACATAGTAATCTTTAAAATCCATAAAATCACCTCATAAACTCATCTAAGTATTGTTTATATAATAACTATTCCCAACAATTTTCTATCCTAAAATTTTTTAACAAGATTTATACTATTAAGATTCTCAGTAATTTTTACTTGTTATCCAAATTATAGTTCATTTAAGCCCAAAGGTCAATATTGGTCAGAGATTTTCTTGACCAATATTGACCTTTGGGTTACATTACGATAGGTTATCATTGATTTTGGGATATCCTATTTCAAGTTGAGTATCTCTAATCTTAATCTCCCATCCTCCAGTTCACCTCTATAACATCAAAGCAAAAAACGGCCTCTTCCACTTCGCCAGTGGAAACAGACCGTTCTTAACATGAAACATTGTTATTAATATCCCCATAAACATAGTATACTTGGCATCAGTCTAAACTGGATCGGACCATGTCCGGGCTGCTCTCCATCCAGATCAAGCAAAATCCTTTGATCAGATGATACTACCACGGATTGACCTCTATATACCCCAACTCCAGGGATTTTTAGATGGGTTCCTCGATATATCTTAGGAATATTTCTTAATATTGTCCAAGTTGAGAAATCACCTAAAACCACAACATCGAATAGAGCATCATCTAACTCAGCATGTGGCGCGATCATCATCCCACCGCCGATATAACGACCGTTTGCAACCATAATACTATTAAGACGACCACTGCATATGACTTTCCCATCAATTTCGCAGCTCATCATCTTATTGCGATACTTAAAAATGCTTATAACTGAACCGATTAGAAAGGAGAGCTTCCCTCCAAGGAGTTTACTTTGTTGGTTAACTCGTGCGACGGTTTCCCCACCTAAACCAACATCAGCAACATTGAGAAAATATCTTTGAAGCTGCTTTCCGTAGTTATCGTAAAAGAGTACTTCCCCAACATCTACTTGACGCTTATTGCCTCGTTTTAAGATTTGAATAAAACCCTCAATCCCTTTAGGAATTTGTAATGTGCGAATAAAGTCACAGCCGGTGCCATGTGAAAAAACAGCCAGTTCAGCCTGTGGATTAATAAGCAGATTATCTGAGAAGAAACCGTTGACCACCTCATTCATGGTTCCGTCTCCTCCCACAGAGATAATATGTGTATACCCGTCATTCAAGAGATTTCGGGTGATACGGGTACCCTCACCCGGTCCAGTCGTATAAGTATAATCAATAAGATATCCTTCATCACGCAGACGTTTAAGATAGTGGGGCCATCGTTTCCGAGTTTTGCCGTTCGCGGAATGCGGATTAACAATAGCGAACCATCGGCTACTTTTATGCATTTAGATAATTCTCCCCTTTTGGTAGCGCCTCATCTCGGGAGAATTCGACGTTTACTATAAAATTCCTTTATTATAATTCTCCAGCTCGAATTTTAGCTATTCGAAACATGACATCTTCTTTTACGCCATGAAGTAAATCCTCAGCCTCCTCCAAGGTAGCTCCTTTCACGGAGAAGTAAAATTTAATTTTTGGCTCCGTTCCGGAGGGACGCACCATCACAAACCCGCCTTCTGCAAAAGAATATCTTAATACATTGGAACGCGGAAGTTTAAGAGAATAGTTTTCACCGGTTCTTAAGTCTTTTCCCATTCTCTGTTCATAATCATCTACTCTTCCAATCAAGATGCCACACATTTCGTGGATATCCAAGTTTCGAAAAGAATCCATTATTAAAGCTATTTCTTCTTTACCACGTTTACCTTCGAAAGTCAGGGATTCTTGATCCTCTAGATAATAACCAAATTGTTGATAGATACTATCAAGAACAGCAAAGAAATTACGTTTCTCTACCTGTTGATAATAAAGTGCCGCTTCAGCTAAGATAACCGAAGCTATAATTGCGTCTTTATCTCTAACAAAGTCCCCAGCTAAATATCCATAACTCTCTTCAAAGCCAAATTGGAAGGAACCCCAGCCTCCTTCCTCCATTTCCTTTTCTTTTTCAGCAATGAATTTAAACCCAGTCAGCACATTCTCTGCGCGAACATTAAAATATTGCGCAACTTGATCAGCCAAGTCTGTTGAAGCGACTGTTTTGATGATTGCTGCATTGTCTGGTAGAATTCCTAAGGCTTTCTTCTGAGATAAAATATAATAAGTTAGAATAATTCCGATTTGATTTCCGGTCAGCTGCACATAGTCCCCTTCAGGAGTGCGTAAAGCAACTCCTAAACGATCAGCATCAGGGTCAGTTGCCAGTAATAAATCTGCCTCAAGATTATTACCATATTTTCGGGCAAGTTCAAAAGTTGCTGGAATTTCAGGGTTGGGATAGGGAACTGTCGTGAAGTTAGGGTCGGGATGTTCTTGTTCTGCTACAACAGTGACTGAACTAAAACCAAGTTCAGCTAGTGCCTTTCGAACGAGCATATTTCCTGCTCCATGCAGAGGGGTATAAACAATTTTAAGGTCTTTACCTTTTTGTTTGTCAAGTTCAGGATATAGTACCAGCTCATGAACCCGGGCAAGATAAGGCTCATCAATATCCTGACCGATTATTTGCAGTAAACCGAGCTGTTTAGCTTCTTCAACTGAAAGAGTCTCAATACCAAGCCAGCTCTCACGAGCGTTAATACGAGCAAGAATTTGATCTGCTTTCGCCGGTGGTACCTGACCACCATCTTCCCAATATACTTTATAGCCATTATAGGATTTTGGATTGTGACTTGCAGTAACTACAATCCCTGCTAAGGCCTGTAAATAACGTACAGCAAACGATAACTCTGGTGTGGGACGAAGTGCCTCAAACAGATATACTTTGATTCCATTACGTGCCAGCACTAAGGCTGCTTCGAGTGCGAATTCAGGTGAGAACCTCCGCGAATCATAGGCAATAACGACTCCACGCTTCATGCCCTCTTCCCCTTGATCACAAACACACTCTGCTAAACCTTGAGTTACCTTTCGGATGACATATTTATTCATCCGATTTGTGCCCGCACCAATAATTCCTCTTAGCCCACCCGTTCCGAATTCTAAATCCGTATAAAAACGCTCCTCAATTTCTTGTGGATCGATAATGTTTTTGAGCTCTAATCTTGTCTCTTCATCAAAGTAGGAATTTTCCGACCATAAGCGATATCGATCTTGAATGCTCACCCAATAATCCTCCTTTTTGTATTCATGGATTGTTTCCAATTGAAACAATCCCGGCAACTGGATAATCTTCCCTATTAAGTGAGTATAGCATACCGAAACTTAGTTTAACAACTCAGTTAATTGCTAGATAGTATTATAGTAATAAGAGCGATAAGTTAGTCTACAAAAAAGCTCAGTCTATGACTGAGCTACGACAACTGGAGAAATTATAACACCTACAAGCCCAGGGCCTGTATGAACGCCCATGACCGGGCTAATCTGGTTAAAGAACAATTCTTCTATATTGGGTAGTTCTTTGGCTTTCTGCCATAGCTTGCGCGCTTCCTGTTCAGCCCCACCATGTACAATAGCCACAAGATATTGACCTGCTTGAGTGCTTTCAATCAAAATATCAAATAATTTTTTAAGAGATTGATCCCGCCCTCTAACTTTAGCATATGTAATATATTTGCCTTCTGAATTTACAGAAATAATTGGTTTAATATTGAGTAGCTCACCTATAGTACCGGATACATATCCTATACGTCCACCACGTTTAAGATATTCTAATGTAGATAAGACGAAATATAGTTTAGTTTTGCCGGAAACGCTTTGTGCTATCTTAACTATTTCTTGAAAGTCTGTCGAGGTCTGAAGTTTTCGAGCAGCTTCCAAAACGGGAAAACCCAGCCCCATTGAAAGCGCTTTTGAATCCATAACTTCGATTTTCATTTCTTTAAATTCTCTCGCAACTTGACTTACTGTCTCGTAAGTGCCACTTAGACCACTTGATATATGCATAGAGAGAACATGTGTATAGTTTTCATCTCTCAGTCGGCTAAACAAATTTGAAATTTCTGCAGGGGACGGTAGAGATGTTGTGGGAACTTCAACATCCATATTATCATATACCTCATTAGGACTGATATTTAGCCCATCAAGATACTCTCGGTCTTTATAAACAACATGCAATGGAAGAATTTCAATTCCAAGTTCCTCTGTCATGTCATTATTAAGATCGCTTGTGCTATCTGTGACAATTGCAATTTTAGGGTCTGAGTTTTGTCGCATGAAGCCTTGTTCCTTTCATAAAAGCATAATACTGTAATAATTAGTATAACATAATGAGCTATGATTCGACTAGATAAGTTTTTCTAATATTTAGGATATCAGTAACGATCGAGTGGCTCTATGTACTTCTAGGAATGCCTCAGGGGATTTTTCAATATCTCCAGCCTGATCAATCCCACTATATAAGCATGCCTTAGAGTATTGAATATCCAACATATGAAAAAAAGTCTTTATAGAACGCTCTGCACATTCAAAAACATTGGGCAACATTGTTCCTGCTGTAGAAATAAACAAACCCCTTCGCTCAGGTCCTGCCGGCTTAACCAATGTTTGATTGAGAAGATATTTACGAGCCCAGAAGGTTTGCATTCGATCTATCATAGTTTTTGTTTGAGAGTTAATCCCCATAAAATATATCGGAGCAGCAATAATTAAGCGATTGCAGTTTACCAACTTGTCTTGGAGTATTAAGATATCATCACGTATTACACAAATTCCTTTTGTAGAGCAAGCTCCGCATCCTTGGCAAGGGTTAATCTTAAGATCTGTCAGATAAATCAACTCTGCTTGATGTCCCTCAGTGTGAGCATCTTTTATGCTTTCTAATAGTAATCTGGTCGTATTGCCGTTTCTCCGCGGACTACAGGCTATCCCTAAAACTGATAAAGCCATATGTCTTCACTCCATTCACTAAATTACTCACTAAGTACAAAAGCGAGGTTCTTAGCACTTAAGAATCTCGCTTTCATATTTGGCTTTTTCCGAATGGGTCTAAGCTAATTAGGTTACACTTTAGGATTAGAATCCGGGTCAAAATACCGCTCCCTTTCTGTAACTATCTTATATTACTTATCCTTTTTCATGAATTCGCCTTTGGGTCTGAGTTGGCTTGATGGATTCTAGTCCTACAGACTCCAAAATTGCATTAATCATTAATTGATCTTTTTGTGTCATAAGCATTCTTCCTTTCCATTTAGTTAACAATTGATTATATATCATTTTTGATAAAATTACAAGTATTTAGAAAAAATTATAAAAGTTTACAACAGAAATAATTTTCATTACGGACTAACAACAAAAATCTTATCAGCTGTACAGATACCGACCCGCTTTTAATTATCCGGACTTAAATAGTTTATGCACGGGTTACTAACTTTATGACAATTCAAGACACATTTCATATTGGTTTGCAGTTGGGTTTATCCCATACAAGCTAAGAGCCGTAGAAATCCAATCATTAGGTTGATTGATAAGCGACAAGACAGAATCGGTGCGATGTAGGATCGCCGAGAGAATTTCCTTTGCTCCAGCTAAGTTAGAACTCCATACATCAAGCAATAATCCAGACTTATCACAGCTAAGTAAGGCACCAGCAGTTTCAGAATCATTTAGAAATGCCTTATAAGTGCTATAACGTCTTAGATACCTTTCTCTTCTCTGCCAAGCAGGGCTGAAAAAAGAGTGACTGCGATTAATAAAATACTCATCTAGTGTAGTTGAGAACACCGGAGGAATCCTAAGAATTTCATTTTTACACTCCTTAATATTCAGGGTACGATAGACATTAAGTTGGCGGGTATTGACAAAACCTATCGCTTGATAAGCTTTACGTGCATAATTCTGTTCTAATACTTCCAAGTAGATTTTTTTCAGAAAGATACTTTTTGCCAAATTTAATTGTGATCCCAGTAGTATTTTAAAAAGACCATTATTACGGTATGCAGGGTCAATACATGCCCCAGCAATCCATCCCTCATTTTTATCAATGGCAAGCAAAGTAAATCCTACAACACGCCTGTCGTGGTAAATGGCTGTGGAATATTCCAAAGAAACTCGACTTAACTCAAGCCAAACTTTCATATGTTCTCTTGAATATGACATATTATAATAATAACCAAGCCAACATCGATTCCATATTTCAGTAATCTCCTGCAAGTTAAGATTGGCAAGTGTTTCAACATGTACATTTCTAATATTTATCTCCAAAATTATATCCCACAATTCTGTATTTGTTTTAAGCTTCATATTATGAGTGATTACTAATAGTATATACTTGATTTCATGTACAGGAAATAATTATTTGCCACTTGCCTAATATTTACTTATAGTTAAATTGAGATGAGAAAGGTGGTATGTAAATGACAACTTCATATATTAGTAAGAAGGAACTAGTATTTGCGCAAGAACTACTTGACTTTATTGAACAAAGCCCATCATCTTTCCATGCCGTAGACAGCATAAAAGCCCTCCTTATCCCAGAAGGATTTCAGGAATTATCATTATCAAACAAATGGACATTACACCCTGGCGGAAAGTATTTTGTTACTCGCAATAATTCTGCGCTTCTGGCCTTCATTGTGGGCTCGGGAGAACCGGAGAAACATGGTTTTCGTCTCGTTGCAGCTCATACAGATAGCCCTACCTTCCGCGTCAAACCTTTACCCGAGATGTCAGTCGAGGGTAAATATCTAAAATTGAATGTGGAGGCCTATGGTGGCCCGATCCTTAATACTTGGCTTGACCGCCCTCTTTCACTGGCAGGTCGCATAATTAAACGGGGGGGTTCTCCGTTTACGCCTGAAAGCATTCTTTATCGTAGCCCTCAGCCCTTGCTAGTCATCCCAAATATATCGATTCATATGAACCGCAGAGTTAATGAGGGTTTAGAATTAAATAAACAAAAGGATATGCTGCCCTTATTGGCTCAAATCACCGAAGGTTTACAAAAAGAAGGGCTTCTGATTAACCATCTTGCCAAAAAGCTGAACTGTCTGCCAGAAGATATCCTGGACTTTGACCTATTCTTGTATGAAGCAGAAAAAGGGTGTCTTGTAGGACTTCAACAAGAGTTCATATCAAGTTCACGTTTAGATGATTTAGCTATGATCCATGCGGGAGCACAAGCCATGGCCAAGGCAAAACAGACATTACCAACTCAAGTGCTCATCTGCTTTGACCATGAGGAATGTGGAAGCACCACAAGGCAAGGTGCAGCATCACCTCTGCTTTCTCATGTATTAGAACGTATTATACTTGCCTTTAAAAAAGATCGTGAGGCTTACTTTCGTGCCATTGAGCATTCGTTTCTAATTTCTGCTGATATGGCACATGCTCTTCATCCTAATGCCAGCGAAAAGCATGATCCGATTAATCATCCAGTTCTTAACGGCGGTCCGGTTATAAAAATAAGTGCCAATCAAAGTTACACTACTGATGCTGAATCTTCAGCAATTTTTTCTTCCCTCTGCGAAGCTGTAGCAGTTCCCGTTCAGAAATTTGTCAATCGGTCCGATGAACGTGGAGGATCAACCATTGGCCCTATATCTAGTACACAGCTAGATATTCGTGCCGTAGATATTGGAAATCCTATCCTAGCTATGCATTCTGTTCGCGAGCTTGGAGGCGTCAAAGATCACTTAGCAATTACAAAAGTCTTAAGTGCATTCTATGAATCTCTTTAAAGGCACAGGCTATTCAGGAGGTCGTCTCTCTACTATAAATCACATCTCTCTATAGCGAGAAGCTATTTGTAGTACCAGAACGTTGTTTATGTAAATCCATTTCATAGATTTTAACAATCATGTTTGACAACTCATCCCCAGTAAAAGGCTTAACGATATAATCTCGAGCACCAGCCTTCATTGCACTTATTAAGTATGCCTGTTCACTTTGAACTGACATGATAATAACTGAGCAATCCGGCACACGTTGGGCAAGAAGTTCAGTGGTACGTATTCCATCCATTTCTGGCATATTTATGTCCATCAAGATAATATCCGGTCTTTTGGCCTCAGTAAACAATATCGCTTCAGATCCTGATCCAACATCACCTAATACCTCAATATCGTTTTTAAACTGAAGCAACCGCCGGATACTGTTCCGGGTGTCACTGATATCATCGACAATCAATACACTGATGCGTTTCACAGTAGTCCTCCTTACTTTCACTTATCAAATATTGTGGACTCTACAATAGTAATCATTTTTGACTCCCATGTGTCTCCTCTGAGTGAAGAACCCTACTGCTTGCAGTAGGGTTAGTTTTAAACGCAACCTTAGAAAAGGAATCTTGACGAGAATATCAAACTCATTTAAGATTATTCAATTTTGAGGCTCTTAATTTTTCAGGTATTCCTTTTCTACTTCTGTGGGGCTGGCTATACTCCGGTAATAATTCTGTACTTGTACTTCTTATTATAAGTCCGGATTATATATCAAGATATAAGGCAATAGTCGCGAAAACGCAAAAGAAGTCCTAGTCTTTGGTCCTAACTTTCTGAGGCCTGTCTTCATGCTATCCAAGACCTCTAGATAAAACAAAAATAGATAGGGCTTTTAGAGCTCTACCTACCTGTAGCTATATGTATTCTTCTATTATTGAAGACTAGATAGACATTTTTGTACAAATTCCGGGGCATAATTGCTGCGCACAGCAACAATCTGATCAGATGTTGAACCTAATGGCAAAAAGATTGCAACCACTTCAGTAAGGTCATAGATTTTTTCGCCGCTAAACTGGCATATTAAATAACCATTTTCTTTCAAAAGAGCTTCAAGTCTCTGAATGCCAACAATTCTATCTGGAAGTGCTCCCAAATAATTATGACTCAACTATATCACCTGTCTTTCGGTTTTTAGACTTTAGAGTTAGGACTAACTTTTAGTTAATAAGTTATTAGGCAATTTTATTCTTATGCAATTAAGCTGATTATTATTACAAACAAAGATTTCTTGTGTTTCGAGCCAAAGCTTTAGCAATCTGGCATTGCACTCATTGTCTTTCAAAATCAGCCAATTTTTCAATTATTTTATATTTGATATAGAATATAATGGTTACTATTCCATAGTTAGGATTGACTAGTATTTGGTCTTTAGTTATAATTAAGATGCTCGAAGTACTTGAGGATTTCCAAAAAGCTTCTCGATTGCCTAAGGCTGTGGGAAGATACAGAACTTCCCATGTCGCGGGTAATAAGATTTCGGAGGTTTTTTGATGTTTAGTGACAAAGTTTTGGTATGTAAAGAATGTGGTCGTGAATTTGAGTTTACAGCCTCAGAGCAGGAATTCTACGCAGAAAAGGGGTTCACTAATGAGCCAGGTCGCTGCCCAGAATGCCGTGCTGCCAGAAAACAAAATAGAAATAATGGCGGCGGATATTCTCGTCAACCTCGTGAAATGTTTTCAGCAATTTGTGCTACCTGCGGAAAAGAAACCACAGTCCCTTTTCAGCCCTCTGGCGATAGGCCTGTTTATTGCAGAGACTGCTACCAACCAAGATCACGAAACAACTGGTAAACAGTAAAAAATATGTCGATTTATTGATTAACTATATAGTT
>JGI2924J29684_1078418_pt1 | contig 48714 bp, 52 predicted proteins | sample BenlonsequencITS_FD_29684 | JGI IMG/M metagenome (IMG submission 29684) | reverse complement strand
CCCGCCCGCCGCGCCCATCCCGGGCCCGCAGGACGCGTCCAGCCCAGGGGCGCTCGCCGCGTTCCAGGAGGCCGCTGCGAAACTGCTGGCGGACAAGCGCCCCGCGGTCCTCGCCGACCTGCTGGTGCATCGTTTCGGCGCGGTGGGCGAGCTCGCGCGGCTGCTCGACGCGGGCGCGCTGCCGCACGCGACCCTGTTGTGGGGCAAGAGCATCGTGGACGAGCTGGACCCGAACTTCCTGGGGATCTACATCGGGGCGAACAGCGAGCCCCATGTGCGCGCGGGTGTGGAAGAGGCGGAGGCGCTGATCCTGGCCGGGGTGCAATTCACGGATTTCATCAGTGGTTTCTTCACACAGCACCTGGATGTGGCCAAAACGGTGGACATCGGCCCGCACGAGTCGACGGTGGCGGGCGAGCTGTTCGCGCCGCTGGAGATGCGCGACGCGCTCGGCGCGCTCACCGAACTGCTCTCGGGCCGCCCCCGCCCGCCCGAACCAGCAGCCCCGGCCCCGCCCGCGGCGTCGGCGGCTTCGCCGGGCGAGGCGCTGACCCAGGCTTCGATGTGGGACCTGCTGGCGGGCGCGGTCACCCCCGGCAACATTGTCATCGCCGAGGCGGGCACTTCGTTCTTCGGCCTGGCCACCCACCCGCTGCCCGCCGGGGTCACCTTCATCGGGCAACCGTTGTGGGCGTCCATCGGCTACACCCTGCCCGCGGCGCTCGGCGCGGGGCTCGCCTGCCCGGACCGGCGCGTGGTGCTGCTCATCGGCGACGGCTCCGCGCAGCTCACCGCGCAAGAGCTTTCGGTGATCGCGCGCTACGGCCTCAACGCGGTCATCGTGGTGGTGGACAACGACGGGTACACGGTGGAGCGCGCGATCCACGGGGCCCAGCAGCCCTACAACGACATCGACCACTGGGATTACGCGAAGCTGCTCAGCGCGTTCGAACCGGAAACGGAACCCCTGTGTTTGCGGGTCGGCACGGTCGGCGGGCTGCGCGCCGCCATCGAGGAAACCGAGGCGGCGAAGGACCGGCTCGTGCTCATCGAGGCCGTCGTGGCGAAAATGGACATGCCGCCGCTGTTGCAAAAGCTCGGCGAAACCATGTCGGAGGCCAACACGCGCGCATAGCCGCGCGGCACGCGTGTTGGCGCAGCGGGCTCACACCGCCTGCGGCGCGAGCGCCCGGTCGATCCCCCTGGCTTTGTCCCTGGCCAACGCGCGGTCGCGGTGCTCCTCGAACCTCGGCACTTGGACCGTCCGCAGATCTTCCAGATACGCGGCGAGGCGGTCGCGGGCCGCCTCGCCGCGCGCGGTGAAATCGGCGCGCTCGAAGACGCGCCATGTGCGGATCACGGGCAGGAGCACCTCTTCCAAATGCTGGCGCAGGTCGTAGACGCCGTGCTTGGCCATGAGCACGCCATGGCGGCGGAAGTTCGGCATATTCGACCCCGGCATCTGGAAGTTCGTCACCACGTTGGCGATCGCCTCCATCGCCTGGTCCGGGTCGGCGTCGAGCGCCGCGCCGCAAATATTGCGGTAGAAGACCATGTGCAGGTTCTCGTCCAGGGCGAGACGCTGCATGATCGCCTCGGCGATCGGATCGCCGCAGATCGCGCCGGTGTTGCGGTGGCTGATCCGCGTCGCGAGCTCCTGGAACGAGACATAGGCGACCGTGTGCAGGAACGCCGCGCCCGTGCCGTGCGGGAACCGCGCGAGCGGCTGGAACCCGTGCGTCATATGGGTCATCCGGTCGCACTCCAACGCCACCGGGTCGACGCCCCGGGTGACCACGAGATAGTCCCGCATCACCGTCGAGTGGCGGGCCTCCTCCGCGGTCCACCGCCCGACCCATGTGCCCCAGGCCCCGTCCGGGGAAAGGTCCCCGGCGATCCGATTGTGGTACGACGGCAAGTTGTCCTCAGTCAAAAGGTTCGTGACCAGCGCGGCTTTGGCCACATCGGAAAGCTTGGACTGCTCCGGGTCCCAGTCGACGCCGCCGAGCGCCGCGAAGTTTTTCCCGTCCGACCAGGGCACATAGTCGTGCGGGTGCCAGTCCTTGGCCATGGCCAAGTGCCGGTTCACCTCCCGCTCGGCGACTTCCTCCAGCTCGAACAGCAACGCCGACTGATCCAAATCCGCTCCCAACGCCGCATCTCCTTTCGCTCGACTGTCTCCCAGTGCAGCAGCATCGGCGGCGGGCCCCAAGGGTCGGACGTCACCGCCGCACGTGACACACGGCAGGGCCGCGCAGCAAGGCCCCGCGCGAGCCTGGAACGGTCGGCCCCGCGCCGCATGGCCTAGTGTGTGAGGGACAGCATGATCTCGCGAGAACGAGGAGCCCTGATGGCCGAAGGCGCGTACATCTTCCCCAAATGGTTCGACCGGCTCCAGGTCACATTCATGAACCCCCTCGTCGTCAAAGCAGCCCCCTACCTGCCGGGATTCGCGCAGGTCGTGCACAAGGGCCGCACGTCGGGCAAAACGTTCCGCACGCCGGTGAACCCGGTCCAAACCAAGGGCCGCTTCGTCGCCACCCTCGGCCACGGCACCTACACCGACTGGGTGCGCAACCTCATCGCCGCAGGCGAAGGGGAAGTGCGTTTCCTCGGCAGGTCGCACCGCATCAGCAACTTCAGGATCGTCCCGCCCGGCGACCCCGGCGCCGGGCTGCCGTACATCGCCCGCAAGGCGCTCAAACGCATCGCCGTCTTCACCGCCGACATCGATTGACCCCCGTTTCGGAGGTCGCCGCAAGCACCGGGAGCGCCAGCCATCTCGGACACGCAGGAGAACATGGGCTCGCGCGTCCCGGCCACACCGAGAGCCTGCCCTACGCTGGCTTCATGCCAGGTATTCCTCAGGAGTCTGCGCGTTCGTCGGCGATCGTCCGAAAAACGTTGCTCGCCGCCCTGACCCCGCTGATCGTGTATTACCTGGCGAGGGCATGCGGGGCGCCGCCCTGGCTCGCCCTCACGGCGTCCGTGGTCGCCGCCGCCGCGCAAACCGCCGTCAACGCGCTGCGCGAACGGAAACTAGACCTCGTCTCCGGCTACATGCTGTTGCTCTTCGGGATGAACCTGGCGGTCGTCCTGCTCACCGAAAACCCCCGGCTGGCCATGGCCATCAACAGCGTGCCCGCTTTCGTCCTGGCCCTGTTCCTCCTCGTCTCGGGCATCATCCGCAAACCCGTGACGCAAGACCTCGTCGAGAAGCTGCGCCCGAGCCTTCGGGAAAGCGAGCTGCCCGGGCGCGGCTGGTCCGCACAAGACATCCGCGACTACCGGGCGGCACACGCGCGGCTGAGCGTTCTCAGCGGCGCGGCATGCCTCGCGCTCTCGCTCATCGGACTCGCCTTCATCATCAGCCTCCCCGTGGACATGTCGCAGCTCCTGAACAGCATCGTGTCGAACGCGGGCGCTGTGCTGGTCGTCATCCTCATCGTCAGCAAAGTGCGCTCGTTCGTGAAAAGCCACGACCGTCCGGCGTGAAACTCAGAACGCCGCGCTGCGCCACCGCTCCCCCGCGACGACGATGTGGTCGAGGAAGCGCAGGCCTGTGGCCCAAGCGGCGTTGTGCAGCATGTCCGTCAACGCCCGGTCGGCGGCGCTCGGCGTGGGGTCGCCGCTCGGGTGGTTGTGCGCAAGGGCGAACGCGACGCCGTCGTGACGGAGCACCGTGGCGAGGATTTCCCGCACCGGCACGGGGCACGCGGTCGCCGAGCCCATCGCGACGATCTCCGTCCGGCGCAACCGAAGCCGCGCGTCGGCGACCAGCACCGCGACCTGCTCTGTCCGCGACGCCCCCAACACCCTGCTGGCGACACGCGCGATATCCGAGGACTGCACGAGCTGCACAGGCTCGTCCGGAGCGTCCACGCGCCCCGCGATCGCGAACGCCGCCGCCAGCCGCGCCGCCTTCGCAGGCCCCACCCCTGGGGTGCGGGCGAGCTCTTCCGGGCGGGCTCGGGCGAGCCCGTGGACGCCGCCCCAGGATGTCAGCAAGACGTGGGCGACGTCGAGGGCGCTCGCCCGCGCATGCCCGGAACCAAGATGGATCGCGACCAGCTCCGCTTCGCTGAGCGCGGCGGCGCCTTGGCGCAGCAGCCGCTCCCTCGGCCGGTCGTGCTGCGGGATGTCGCGCATGGCTGTGGTCATGCCAGCAGTATCGGGGGCGGCACTGACAGCTTCGGCTCCGCGCCCACGTCTGTCCCCAGGGACAGCGACGCCCGGCTTCGGGCGTGCTACGCTCGCACACCAATGGCGCACCTGCTCGGCGCGGAGTCGATCCGCCGTGAATTCCCCACAAAAGTCGTGCTCGACTCCGTGACCGTGGGCGTCGCCGAAGGCGACCGCATCGGGCTGGTCGGGCGCAACGGCGACGGCAAATCCACGCTCATGCGCCTCCTGGCGGGCCTGGACAAACCGGACGCGGGCCGGGTCACCGCGCGCAGCGGCCTGCGCGTCGGCGTGCTCGGCCAAAGCGACAACCTCGATCCCGAAGCCTCCGTCCGCCAGGCCGTCGTCGGCGACGCGCCCGAGCACGAGTGGGCCTCGGACCCCAAGATCCGCGACGTGTTCGCGGGGCTCCTCCCGGACAAGGAGCTGTGGGAACAACCGGTCCGGGCGCTCTCCGGCGGGCAACGCCGCAGGGTCGGGCTGGCAGCCCTGCTGGCGGGCGACTGGGACGTGCTGATGCTGGACGAGCCGACGAACCACCTGGACCTGGAAGGCGTGCTGTGGCTGGCCGAGCACATGAAGAGCCGCTGGCCGCGAGGCGCTGGGGGCCTGCTGGTCGTCACCCACGACCGCTGGTTCCTCGACGAGGTCTGCACCACCACCTGGGAGGTGCACGACCGCGTCGTCGAACCGTTCGACGGCGGCTACGCGGCGTACGTGCTCGCGAAGGTCGAGCGGGACCGGATGGCGGCGGCGCACGAGTCCAAACGCCAGAACCTCATGCGCAAAGAGCTCGCGTGGCTGCGCCGAGGCGCCCCGGCGCGCACCAGCAAACCGAAATTCCGCATCGAGGCCGCGAACCAGCTCATCGCGAACGAACCCCCGCCGCGCAACACCGTCGAACTCCGATCGACCGCTGTGACCCGGCTCGGCAAAACCGTGCTGGACCTGGTGGGAGCCGGCGTCTCGTTCGACGGCCGGGAGGTGCTGCGCGAGGTCGAGTGGCGAATCGCCCCCGGCGAGCGCACCGGGATCCTCGGGGTGAACGGAGCGGGGAAGTCCACACTGCTCGGGCTGGTGACCGGGGAGGTCGAGCCCACTGCGGGCAAGGTCGCGCGGGGCAAGACGGTGAAGATCGCGACGCTCAGCCAAAACCTCGCCGAACTAGCCGAGCACGAGTCGCAGCGGGTGCGCGAAGTGCTCGCGGACAAGCGCAGCTCGTACACCGTCGGCGGCAAGGAGCACACCCCAGCGCAGCTGCTCGAACGGCTGGGGTTCTCCAGCGCGCAGCTGTCCACGCCGATCCGGGACCTCTCGGGCGGCCAGAAGCGGCGGCTGCAACTCCTGTTGATCCTGCTGGACGAGCCCAATGTGCTCATCTTGGACGAGCCGACCAACGACCTCGACACGGACATGCTCGTCGCGCTCGAAGACCTCCTGGACGGTTGGCCGGGCACGCTGCTGGTTGTCTCGCACGACCGCTACCTGCTGGAACGGGTCACCGACCAGCAGTACGCGATCCTCGGCGGCACATTGCGGCATCTGCCAGGCGGGGTGGAGGAGTATTTGGCGTTGCGGCGGGCGGCAGACGCGCGCAGCTCCTCGCCGGCCGGGGCGAAGGCGAAGTCCTCCGGGTCCGCGGACCTGCGGGCGGCGCAGAAAGAGATCGCCTCGGTCGAGCGCCGCGTCGAAAAGCTCGGCGCGCAGATCGAAGCCGCGCGGCACAAGCTCGCCGCGCACGACCCGGACGACTTCCCAGGGCTCGCCGCCGGGGCGGACGCGCTGCGCGCCCTCGAACGCGAACAAGCCGAACTCGAAGACCGCTGGTTGGAGCTGCTCGAACAGGCGCAGTGACAACGGCCCCCGGCGACGACGGGCCCAGTGACAACAGGCCAGGCTGAGGGTTCAGGTCGCGGTCACGTCGAGCATGGCCGTCACGGTGGTCGGACGCAACCGGACGACCACTTCGCCCGGCTGCCCGTTGCGCTCGCCGAACTCCTCCGCCCGATCCTGGCCCATGTACCGCCCGCCCGCGAGGGTTGCCACCCGGCGGACTTCCGCGAGGTCCTCAATCAGCTCGGCGATGCCTCGGACCTGCACATAGGCGTATGGGGGCTCCGAGAGCTGCGCGGTGAGCGCGATCCGAGGATCGCGCCGCATGGCTTTGGCCTTCGCGGAGTCGGCCATCGTGGTGAACAGCAGCACGTCCTGCTCGACCACAAACCACACCGGGGCGGCGTACGGCTGCCCTGTCGCCCCGGCCCACGCCACGACCCCGGTCCTGGTGCCCTCTTCGAGGAAGGCCCGCACTTCGGGAGCGAACGTCACTTCGGGATGCGCCTCGGCCACATCCCCACCCTAGCCGCCGCGCGAGCACTGCGCCGAGCGGCGTGCTCACAGCACGATGCTGACCATCTTCTTCGGCACGACGATGACCCGCTTGGGCTCCTTGCCCGCCAGGTGCTCCACGACTTTGGGGTCGGCGAGGGCGGCCGCGCGGACAACGTCCTCCGAAACCCCGGCGGGCACGACGATCGTGGCGCGCACTTTGCCTGCGACCTGCACCGGGAGCTTCACCTCGTCATCCACGAGGAACGCCGGGTCGGCGGTCGGGAAGGGGTGGCGCACCAGCAGTTCGTCGTGCCCGAGCCTGCGCCACAGCTCCTCGGCCAGGTGCGGGGCGAGCGGGGCGAGCATCACCACAAGCGGCTCCACCGCGGCGCGCGGCGCGCCTTCCGCGCCCTGCTGGCCGGAAAGATAGCGTTTGGTGAGGTAGTTGGTGTACTCGATGAGCTTGGCCACCGCCAAGTTGAACTTCAGCGCGGCGTACTCCTGGCCGACCTGGTCGATGGCGCGGTGCAAGGCGCGCACAGTCTCTGCGTCCGGCTCCGCGTCGACAACGCAGGCCTGCCCGGACTGCTCGTCCACCACGACACGCCACACCCTGGCGAGGAAGCGCTGCGCGCCGACGATGTCCTTGGTGGACCAGTCCTTGGACTGGTCCAAGGGGCCCATCGACATCTCGTAGACCCGCAGCGTGTCCGCGCCGTACTCGTCGCAGATCTCGTCGGGGGTGATCGAGTTCTTCAGGCTCTTGCCCATTTTGCCGAACTCGCGTTTGACCGGTTGCCCCTGCCAGAAGAACTCCCCGTCGCGCTCCTCGACCTCAGCCGCGGGGACGTACGCGCCTCGGGAGTCGGTGTACGAGGGCGCCTGGATGTAGCCCTGGTTGAACAAACGCCGGAACGGCTCCGCCGAAGACACGTAGCCGAGGTCGTGGAGGACTTTGTGCCAGAACCGCGCGTACAGCAGGTGCAGCACCGCGTGCTCGGTCCCGCCGACGTACAGGTCCACCCCGCCCGGATCTGCGCCGCCTCGGGCGTCGGGCCTCGGGCCGATCCAATAACGTTCGTTCTCCGGGTCGCAGAACGCCTCCTCGTTCTTCGGGTCGAGGTAGCGCAAGTAATACCAGCAGCTCCCGGCCCAGTTCGGCATCACGTCGGTTTCGCGGGTGTACGGCTGCGCGCCGTCGCCGAAGTCGCATTCCACCGTGAGCCAATCGCCCGCTTTTTTCAACGGGGCGGACGGGCGGGAGTCTTGGTCGTCGGCGTCGAAGACGATGGGCCGGAAGTCCTCGATTTGCGGCAACAGCACCGGCAGGGCCGTGTCGTCGAGCGGGAAGACCTGCCCGGATTCGTCCGCGACCAGAGGGAACGGCTCGCCCCAGTAACGCTGGCGGGCGAAGAGCCAGTCGCGCAGCTTGTATTGCAGCTGCTTGCGGCCCACCCCGAGCCGCTCGAGATCGTCGGCAGCGACGGCCTTCGCCTCGCTCGCGGAAAGCCCGTCCCACGACCCGGAGTTCACCAGCTGCCCCTCGCCGGTGTGCGCGCCGATCTCGACGTCCCCGCCGGAAACCACCTCCGCGACGGGCAGCCCGAAGGTTTTCGCGAAGTCCCAGTCCCGCTGGTCGTGCCCCGGCACGGCCATGACAACGCCCGTGCCGTAACCGGCGAGGACGTAGTCCGCGACGAAGACGGGAATGCGCTCCTGCGTGAGCGGGTTGACGGCGAACGCCCCCGTGAACACGCCCGTCTTGGCTTTGTCCTCCTGACGCTCCCGTTCGGCCCGGTTCGCGACCTTGGCCCGGTACGTGGCGACGGCCTCGGCCGGCGTCGCGGCCGAGCCGGTCCACCGCGGGTCCGTCCCGACCGGCCAGGCTTGCGGCACAAGGCTGGCGACGAGCTCCGATTCGGGCGCGGCGACCAGGAATGTGACGCCGTAGAGGGTGTCCGGGCGGGTGGTGAAGACTTCCAACACCTGCTCGCCGCATGGGAAGGACACCACCGCGCCAGTGGAGCGGCCAATCCAGTTGCGCTGCATGGATTTGACCTTCTCAGGCCAGTCCAGCCGGTCGAGGTCGTCGATGAGCCGGTCGGCGTACTCGGTGATGCGCATCGTCCATTGCCGCAGGCTCTTGCGGAACACCGGGAAATTGCCGCGCTCCGAGCGGCCCTCGTCGGTGACCTCCTCGTTCGACAGCACCGTCCCGAGGCCGGGGCACCAGTTCACCACCGACTCGTGCCTGCCCACGAGCCGGTGCGAGTCGACGACCGCGCGTTGCTCGGCCTTGGTCAGCGCGGACCACGCGCGCCCGTCCGGCGTCGCCCTCGCTCCGGAGGCGAACGCCGCCTCCAGCTCGCCCACCGGCCGGGCTCGGCCAGCCTCGCGGTCGTACCAGGCGTTGTAAATCTTCAGGAAGATCCACTGCGTCCAACGGTAGTAGTCCGGGTCGGAGGTTTTGAACCGGCGGCGTTCGTCGTGGCCGAGGCCGATGCGGCGGATTTGGCGCAAGAACCGCTCGACGTTGCGGTCGGTCACCGCCGCCGGGTGTGTCCCGGTCTGCACCGCGTAAATCTCCGTGGGCAGGCCGAAGGAGTCAAAGCCCATTGTGTGCAGGACGTTCTTGCCCGCCATCCGCTGGAACCGGGCGAACACGTCGGTGGCGATGAAGCCGAGCGGATGCCCGACGTGCAATCCGTCCCCGGAGGGGTAGGGGAACATGTCCATGATGAAGAACGGCTCCCGCGCCGCGCCGTCGCCCGCGAGCTCGCCGGTCGGGTTGTCCGCGTGCAGCGCCCCCGAACGCTGCCACTCGGCCTGCCAAAACTCCTCGATGCGCCGGACGGTGGCGTTGTCGTAACGATGCGCGGCAGGTTCAGTCATGGGGGCACAGCTTACTGCGCCGTCTTCAACGCGTGGGCACAACCGGCTGCGGCGCTCGCGTTCGCGGACAAGCCGCCGGCTGGCACTCGTGCGGCAGGCTGCTCCGTGCCGCCCCCTGAACGGGGCGGGCTAAAATACTCCCATGCCGTCCACGTGGGTCGTCGTCCTCGCGACCGTCTTCGTTCTCAGCGGCGCCGCTCTGCTCGCGATCGCATGGGCTTCATGGGCGCAGAAGTTGCCCCGGAACCGCTTCGCCGGGGTGCGCACGAGCGCGACCATGCGTTCCGATCAGGCATTCAAGCTCGGCAATAAAATCGCTGCGCCGGGCATGGCGGCGAGCGGCGCGGTGATGATTCTCGCCGCGGTCGGCGCGGCGGCCCTGCACAGCCCGTGGGGCCTGGGGGCCGCAGTCGTGACCGGCGCTGCCGTCTCCATCATTCCCGCTGGCTATGGGGCGTATGTGGGCAGCAAAGCCGCAGACCGCGTGCCCGCAGCGCCCGAGAGCGTTCCCACCTGCCCTTATTCAGCGCAAGCGTGCGCGGGGGGCGGCTGCGGGACTTCCTCAGAGCCGTCGTCGAAGATCTGCGGCTCCTGAGCCGCGGCCGTCCCTTCGCTTCGGAAGCACCAGAGCACGCCTGCCGGATCGGCGACGCGGAAACAACGCGAGCCGTCTTCGTCGTCGTGGGGAGCCGCCACGCTGCGCGCCCCCGCCGCCACAGCGCGCGCATAGAGCTCCTGCACCTCCTGCGCGGACTCGGCGACGAGCGAAAGCGAACGGGCGCCTTCTTGGTCCGTCTCCGAGGCCGAGAAGACCACGGCGACGCCACCGCCTTTCCAGACGAGTTCCGCGCGCAGCACGCGCTCGCCGGAGCCGACCAACGTGGCGGGGGTGAAGCCGAAAGACCTGGCGAAGAACACGACCGCCGCTTTCGCGTCCTCGTAGACCAACGTCGGCCACGGCGCGGCGGCTTCGCGCCCCGGGGCGTTCATCGCAGCCGGTCCGGGGCCAGCGCCTCCGCGGTGAGGCTGTGCGCGGCGATATGTTCGGGGATCTGCTCGCCCAGGGCCAGAGCGGCGGTCGCCTCGCCCATGGCGGGAGAGGTTTGGATGCCGTAGCCGCCCTGCGCGGCGACCCAGAAGAACCCCGCCGCGTCCGGCGCGTACCCGCCGACCAGCCCCCCGTCGCGGACGAAGGAGCGCAGCCCCGCCCATGCGCGCAACGGGCGGCCCACTGTGAGCGTGGTGGCCTCTTCGATGCGGTGGATCGCGAGGGCGACGTCCAGGTCCGGCGGTCTCACGTCCTGCGGGTGCGTCGGGTCGGCGTTCGCCGGGGAGCCGAGGAGCATGCCCGCGTCCGGCTTCACGTAGAAACCGATGCGCAAATCCTTGAACATCGGCAACGCGCGGACGTCGAGCCCGTGCGGCGGGTGGAAGACGAACGCGGAGCGGCGTTTGGGGACCAAACCGATCTCGCGGACCCCGGCGAGCCGCGCGACCACGTCGGCCCAAGCCCCGGCGGCGTTGACGAGCACGGGGGCGCGATAGGACTCGTCCCCCGCCTGGACCTGCCAGGCGGCCCCGACGCGGCTGACCGCGGCGACCCCGCGCCCGCAGCGGACTTCGCCGCCGCGCGCCCGGATTCCCTTCAGGAAGCCGAGGTGCAGCTCGCCGACGTCCACGTCCTCGGCCTGGGCGTCATGCACCCCGCCGAGCACCATTTCTTCTCGCAGCACCGGGATGAGCGAGAGCACGTCGTGCTTGCTGAGCAATGTCGCACCGGGCACTTCGAGCAAGTCCGCGATCAGGGCTTCGTCGGTCAGCGCCGGTCCTGCCGGGTCGGCTCCGGGCCCGAATTCTTCCCCGGCGAGCTGCGCGATCACCACCCCCCGGGGGGAGAGCAGCGGGTGTTCGGCGAAGCCTTCGGGCGGCGAGTCGAAGAAACTGCGGCTCGCCGCCGTGAGGGCGCGCACTTGGGCGTTGCCGTAGGCGGGTTCGTACATCGCGGCAGAGCGGCCAGTGGCGTGCTGCCCCGGCGCGGCTTCCCGTTCCAGCACGACGACTTTGCCGTGCTGGGCGAGGAAGTACCCGGTCGAAGCCCCGGCGATCCCCGCGCCGACGACAAGGAAGTCAGCCTCGACAGTGATGCCCATGCGTACCAGTGTGCTCTATGACGCGGATTTCGTCTCGTCCAGACCGGTGCACCAGCCCGTGCGGCTCGTGGCAGTGCTCTTCCCCGGCGGCGAAGTGGTCCACTTGGATCGTCGTGTGCTCGACGCCGTGCTCCTCCCACAGGAGCTGTTTGATCGCCACGCGCCGCTCATGGCAGTCCGCGTCCTCGTCGACCAGCACATGGACCGAAAGAGCGGGATGCCCGGAGGAGATCTCCCAAATATGCAGGTCGTGCGCCTCGACGACACCAGGGAGCGCGGCGAGTTCAGCGCCGATGGCGTCCGGCGAGAAGCCGTTCGGCGCGGCTTCGAGCAGGACCCGGGAGGCCGCGCGCACCAGCGTCCAGCCCGATGTGAGCATGAGCCCGGCGACGACGAGCGCGGCGAGCGCGTCCGCGCGGGAGAATCCGGTCAACCAGATCACCAGGCCAGCGACGACTGTGGCGATAAAGGCGTAAAGGTCGGCGAGGATGTGCTGGAAGGCTCCTTCGATGTTCAGGCTGGCGCGGTTCGCCTTGTTGACGCACATCGTCGCGGCGAGATTCACCACCACGCCCACGAGGGCTGTGACCAGCACGAGTTTGCCTTCGACCTGGTGGGGGCGCAGGAGCCGCTGAACGCCTTCGTAAGCGAACCAGCCGCCGAGGATCAGGAGCGTCGCCCCGTTGATCTGCGCGGAAAGGATCTCCACCCGGCGCAGCCCGTAGGTCATGGCCCCTCGGGCGGGGCGGGCGGCGAGTTTGACGGCCATGATCGCAAGGCCGAGCGAGGCCACGTCGGTGAGCATGTGGGCGGCGTCCGACAAAAGGGCCAGCGAGCCCGAGAGCAACCCCGCCGCCGCTTCTGCCGCCATGAGCAGCAGGAGCAGGCACAACGCGGCGAAAAGCCAGGTGCGGTCGCTGCTCTCGCCCACGCCGTGCGCGTGGTCGTGGTCGTGCGCCATGCACACCTCCTGAAAATATATGCGTAGATGCTTATGCGAGCATACAACGGGCGGGCGGGTTCAGCCACGCAACGCCGACCTCGGCGGCCAGGTACGCTCAGGCCCATGCGCCCCACGCTCGCCGAGTACCCGCATGTGCATTCCGGGAAAGTCCGCGACCTGTACGCGGTGGACGACGAGCACCTGCTGTTCGTCGCCAGCGACCGCGTCTCCGCGTACGACCACGTCCTCTCGACGCCCATCCCCGACAAGGGCCGCGTGTTGACCGCGCTGTCGGTCTACTTCTTCGACACGCTCTCCGCGGCGAACCACCTCGCCGGGCCCCCGGACGACGAGCGGATACCGCACGAGGTCCTTGGCCGGGCGCTCGTGGTGCGCCGCCTGCGCATGGTCCCGGTGGAATGCGTCGTCCGAGGCTTCCTCACCGGCTCCGGCTGGGCCGAATACCAGCAGGAGGGCTCCGTCTCCGGCGTCGCGCTGCCCCCTGGGCTGCGCGAGAACGCCCGCCTCGAACCGCCGATCTTCACCCCCACCACAAAAGCCGAGCTCGGCGAGCACGACGAGAGCATCAGCCTGGAAAAAGTCGCCGAACAGGTCGGCACGGACCTCGCCCATCGGCTTCGGGACGCCGCGCTGGGGATCTTCCGCTCGGCGGCAAGGCACGTCGCAGACCGGGGCCTGACCCTGGTGGACACGAAATTCGAATTCGGGCTCGACCCGCAAGGCCAGCTCGTGCTCGCCGACGAGGCGCTCACCCCCGACTCGTCGCGTTACTGGCCCGCCGAGAGCCCCGGCACAAGCCTCGACAAACAATTCGTGCGCAATTGGCTGACAAGCCCGGAATCCGGCTGGTCGAAATCCGGGGGCACAGCGCCCCCGGCGCTGCCCGACGACGTCGTCGCCGCCACCCGGGCGCGTTACGTCCAGTTGTACGAGCAGGTCACCGGTTTGTCGTTCGCAGCGTGGCTCTCGCTGGGCCCCGCGTCGCCGTGAAGCGGGGGCGCCATAAACCAGAGCCAGCGCCCCCAGCCGGTTTGGGCCGCCCGGCCGTCATCGCGCTGATCGCCGTCCACTACGGCGCGGACGAGAGCGCCGCGAGCCGCAGGGGCGATCTGGGCGAAACCAGCGGCGGCGAAAAGCTTGGGGACTGCGGCGCCTGGGCCGCGCCCTCGTCCGACGTCACAGAGCGCGCGCGCTGTTGAACGCTTCGGCCCCGCGCAGAATCCCGTCGCCGTAACGGGAGTCGAGCAGGTATTCGAGCACGGCCCTGTCCACGACGATCGCCCCGGAACTCGCCACCGCCTCGTCCCAGGGCACCAACAGGCCCGTTTCAGGATCTGTGAAAGGCAGCAGATTCCCCTTGGTCAAGCCGGGCAGAGCAAGCCCGGAGAACTCTTCCAGGGCGATGAGCAGCTGATGTTCGACCCTGCGGTCCTTCGGAGTCCACAGCGTCCGGTAGTCGTGCGGCTCGCCGTCGGCGGACAGCATCGTCGGCGAAGGCCCGAGCACCGAACTGCGCAGCGCGCGAGCGCACCGGGGCGTGACCAGTTTGGCCCGGTTCCGACGCTCCTGCGCCGGCTGCGGCTTCGGCAGCAGCCGCCGCAACCCCGGCACGGCCCTCGAACCCGAAAGAGCCCTCGAAAGCAAGGCGGTCCGCTTCGGAGCGGGCTCCGACGCGAGAAGATCGCCCAAGATCGACCGTTTGCGCCGATACGTCTCCTGGGCGGCGAGGAAGCTGTCGCCCAGTCGCGCGTGGGCCGCGTCGTACAGCCCGCCCTCGACCGCGGCGGTGACCGCGCCCGCGCGGCGCATCGCCGCGGTCCGCGCTTTCGACGGATTGGCGACCATGCTCTTGACATAGGCGAGCCGGAATCCGAGCGCCGCGCCGTACGCCACCGCGTTCACCACACGCACCGCGTCCGGCGCGATCGCGAGTGTCGAGAAAAATCGTCGAGCGCGGACCGGTCCCATGCTCCCATTGTGGCGGCTTCGCGCGCGAATCGGCAACTATGCCCGCCGCTGATTGCCGGAACTCAACAACCTGCGGTACGATGCACGGACGTTCCGGCATAAGAAACGGAAACGACAAGGATCGGAGATCGCGTGGGAACCGGACAGCCGTCAGGGCTTGCGCCCGAGGCGAAGGCCCCGTTCCATGTGGGATGCTACGGAGATGCCGCCGACGTGTTCTACTTGCTTCTGCGGATTCTGCGCGGCATGCGCAGGGCTGGCGATATGAGTTCGCTCACAGTGAGCGGTATATCCGCGCTCTTCGTGATCGCCCAGCACGGGCCGTTGCGCCTCGGCGACCTCGCGAACCGCGAACGGGTCACCGCCCCGACGATGTCCAGGGTCGTCACGCTTTTGGAACAAGCCGAGTTGGTGCAGCGCGAGCCCGACCCCGCCGACGGGCGCGCCACCTTGCTCTCTTTGACCCCGCAGGGCAGCGAGTATGTCGCGGGAGACGCGTCCGAGAAAATCAAGACCGTCGAAAGCGCCTTGGCGACGTTGAGCGACGAGGAGCAGAAACAGGTCGTGCGCTGGCTCCAGACGCTCGAAGCCGCAGTGGCCAAGTCTTCGCCCGAGGTCGATGACGACCTCTGCTGAGGTCGCCCCCGCCACCGCGCAGAGCCAGCTCGGCCCATGCCCGGTCGGCATGATCTGGAAAGATCCCCGGCATGAAGGTGAACAGAGTCGTTCCAAACCTCGAATGCGCGTCCCTGCAACAGGCCAAGGATTTTTACACCCGGGTCCTGGGGTTGCGCGTCGTCATGGATCACGGCTGGATCGTGACGCTGGCCGACCCGCAACGGCCCGAAACCCAGGTGAGCCTCACAACCCATGACGAAACCGCGCCCCTCGTCCCGGCCGTCTCCATCCATGTCGACGATGTCGACGCCGCCTATCGGGAGGCTGTGGCCACCGGGGCCGAAATCGTGCACGACCTCGTCGACGAGCCCTGGGGCGTGCGCCGATTCTTCGTCCGGGACCCCGAAGGGCATGTGATCAACATTCTGGCGCACGGCTGACAGAACGCGGCACTCTGCGGCAAAGGCGTCCAGCGCAACCGCCTTGGTCGTCATGGCCCGATCATCGCACCGGGCTCCGACACCCGGCCCCGCAGAGAGGCAGTCATGGACATTGCGGGCGCGGGCTGTGTCCACGGCCGCCGACCGGGCGATTCAGCGATCTTGAACGACAGTCTTTGACCAGTCTTTTCATGGAGCCGCTTAGCGGAATCGAACCGCTGACCTATTCATTACGAGTGAATCGCTCTACCGACTGAGCTAAAGCGGCCTGCTGCCGAAACGCCTCGCGCTCCGGCAGCAGGGAATGTTACCGAACCTTTCGGGCTCCGGCAAAATTAATGCCCGCACGAGCTGCAGGCGCACGACGAGCTGGTGCAAGCGCAACTCGGGCCGCACTGGCAGTCTTGGCACTGGCAGTTCGGGTTGTTGGGGTTTCCTTGAGCCATTTTTCATCTCCTTTCCTTGCTTGGACCACCACTCTAGCATACCCCCTTGGGGTATATCAAGATGTCATGGCGAGCGAGGAGACCATCGCGGTGAGCGCGACTTTCGGCTTCACGTTCGCGGCGATGGCCTCCCGCGCCCCGAGAATGGCCTCCATGGCCGCGAGCAGGCGCCGCTCGTCCCGCCGTTCCGCGAGTTCGCGGACCTGCTCCGCGACGTCCGGGCACAACGCCGGGGTCGGCGCGCCCCACCGCCAGGCGAGCGCGTCGCGGTAGTAGGCGAGGAGATCGACGAGCACCCCGTCGAGCGCGTCCCGCTCCACGCGGGTGGCGCGCAGCTTCTGCTTGCGCTCAAGCTCTTTGACCGCGCCCTGCGCGGCTCGGGCGGCCTTGCCGGGGCCGTCCACGCCGAGCTGCTCTTTGAGGTCGGCGAGCTCCTGGGCGTCCAATGCCGCGCATCGGGCAGCGGCTTCCTCGGAGGCTTGGCTCGCGATCCGCACCGCCGCGTCGTAGCGCTGCCGGACGTCGAGCATGGCGAGCGGCAAGGCCAAGGTCGCTGCGCGGCGGTCCCGAGCCGCTTCGTCCCGTGCGAGCCTGCGGGCCCTGCCCACATGCCCGGCGCTCACCGACGCGGCCCACTGCGCGGTCGAAGCGTCCACGCCGTCGCGCTCGACCAGGACCTTGGCCACCTGCTCCCGACTCGGCGCCCCGAGCGAGACGAGCCTGCACCGCGACCGCAACGTCACTGCGATGTCGTGCGGGTCCACCGAGGGCGCGCACAAAAGGAAAACCGCTCGGGACGAGGGCTCCTCCACTGCTTTGAGGAGGGCGTTCGTGGCCGACTCGGTGAGCCTGTCGGCGTCTTCCACCAACAAGATCCGCCAGGGGGACGCGGGCAGGCGCGCCGTCCAACCCGTGGCCTCGCGGATTTCGGCGACCGAGATGGACAGCCCCTGCGGATTGAGCCTGCGCACGTCAGGGTGCGATCCGGCGAAAACCGAACGGCATGTGCGGCACTCGCCGCAACCGGGCTCCGGGGCTTGGCACTGCAACGCGGCCGCGAACGAGAGGGCGGCCACCGAGCGGCCTGACCCCGGCGGGCCGACGAACAGCCACGATTGGGCGAAACCCTTGCCTTCAGCCCTGCCCGCCAACGCCGCGGCGCGCAGTTCGGCCACAACCCGGTCGGCGGCCAACACATAGTCGTAGACGCCCATAGCGCCAGTCTATGGCGAGCGGCGGCAGGGGTTCGGGGTGACCGGATTTTTTCCATTCATTCCGGTGTACGATTCCTAAACACCGCAGCGAGAACATAAGGAGAGAGCGGAGCAGTGTTCGACTCCTCGTTCGGGCAGTTCAGCGAACCTATGCCAGAACCAGCCCCGAGGCGCAACCGCCGTGCGCTCATGGTCGCGCTCGCATCGGCGGGCGCGATTGTCCTGATCGTCGCGATCGTGTGGGCGGTCAGTGTTTTCGTGGTGGGGCCCGACGCGGAGAAGGTGGCGCAAACCGGCGGGAAAACCCCGGAAGAGGCCGTGCGGATGTACTTCGACGCGCTCGCCCAGGACAACCCGCAAAAAGCCCTCGCCCTCGGTGTCGAGCAGCCGTCGGGCGCGGAGTTCCTCACCGCTGACGTGCTCAAACGCCAACAAGACCTCGCCAGGATATCGAACACGCAGATCCTGGGCTCGGCAGCGGGCAGCCAACCGGACACGGCGAACGTCTCCGTCTCCGTCCTCTTCGGCGACGTCAAATCCGAGGACGTGCTGACGGTCCGCAAGACCCGGGCGGGCTGGAAGCTGCCGCACGCCACCATCGCGCTGCGCCCGAGCGCCCCGACCGGCGGCGGGCGGGCGCTGGACTTTTTGACGCTGTTCGGCAAGCCCGCGGGCAACACGAAGACCATCGCCGTCTTCCCAGGGGCGCTCGAAGTCGGCTCGTTGAACAAGAACATCACGCTCACGGCGGAACGGGACAAGGAGCTGCTGGGCCAGCTCTATCAAGGAGCTGACCCGAACTGGCTGGTCAACGGGCAGCTCTCGCAGAACGGGCACGACGCGGTCATCCAGGCTCTCGACGACAAACTGCAGGCCTGCGAGCAGTCGGCCGAGCTCGCCCCCGCGGGCTGCCCGAACAAACTCAACAACGACCAAGCCGCCCCGGACACCGTCCATTGGACTGAGACCGAGAATTACGACGACCAAGACCCCGCCGTCACCGTGGACTTCGCCACCATGACGGCCAAAGTGACCGTGACCCTGCACTGGAATTTCACCGTGGAACTGGTGGGCGGCGGCAAGGGCAACGGCCAGTTCCCCGCCGAGCCGCGCGATTTCACGGGCTCCGCGGATCTCACCCGGAACCAACTGGAAGTCGTCTTTTGAGCGCGCCGCCGCACTCTTCGGCACGGCCCTCGCCAGGCGAGGTCGAGAACGGCGCGCAGGTCGCAACAGCGCTGGCCGCATCGTTCGCGGCAAAGGTCGTCGGCCAAAAGGCGCTTCGGGAGACGTTGTTGATTGGTTTGCTCACGGGTGGGCATGTTTTGTTGGAGAGCGTGCCGGGGTTGGCGAAGACGACGGCGGCGAAGACGTTGGCGCAGTCGGTGCGGGCGCATTTCCAGCGTATTCAGTGCACGCCGGATTTGTTGCCGTCGGACATCATCGGCACGCAGCTCTACGACGGCTCCAAGGGGGAGTTCCACACGGTGTTGGGGCCGGTGCACGCGAACATCGTTCTGCTCGACGAGGTGAACCGGGCGTCGGCGAAGACCCAGTCGGCGATGCTGGAGGCGATGGAGGAGCGCCAGAGCACCATCGCGGGGCAGCTCTACAAGCTCCCCGAGCCCTTCCTCGTCCTGGCCACGCAGAACCCGGTGGACCAAGAGGGCACCTACCCCCTCCCCGAAGCCCAAATGGACCGCTTCATGCTCAAAGAGGTGCTGGAATACCCCACGCCCCAAGAAGAGGCGGAGGTCATTTTCCGGATCGAAGCCGGGGTGTACGAGGACGACGCGGCCGTGCGGCCGGTGGCGAGCTTGGACGACATCCTGCGCGTGCAAGCGGTCGTGAAGAAAATCCACATCGACCCGATGGTCGTCCACTACGTCACCCATATCGTCGCGGCCACGCGCAACCCGCACGCATTCATCCCGGCGCAACTCGCCCGGCTCATCGAAGTCGGGGCGAGCCCGAGGGCGACGATCGCCCTGTGCCGCGCGGCCAGGGCGCTCGCCCTGCTCAACCGTCGCGACCATGTTCTTCCGGACGACATCAAGGCCCTCGCGCACCGCGTCCTGCGCCACCGGCTGACCCTCGGGTTCGAGGCGGCCGCCGATCAAGTCACCCCCGAACTGGTCATCGACGCCATCCTCGGCGCGGTGCGAACACCATGAGCAACGCGGGGGCGCGCTGATGGGGGCATTGCTGCAGCGGGTCCGCGCGCAGGTGCTGGCCGGGCAGAAGCTGGTCGGCCCCGCCGGGAAAGCGCGGGGGCTCCTCGAAGGCGGTCACCTGTCCCTCTTCCACGGCCGCAGCCAGGAATTCGACGACCTGCGGCCATATGTGCCGGGCGACGACGTGCGCGATATCGACTGGAAGGCAACCGCGCGCAGCGACAGCCTGTTGGTGAAACGGTTCGTCTCTCTGCGCCAACACAACATCCTCCTCGTCGTGGACGTGAGCCGTTCGATGGCGGCCGTCGCGCCGTCCGGCGAGGTCAAACGCGACGTCGCGGTCAACGCCATGGGACTGGTGGGACTGATCTGCATCGCGAAAGGGGACGAGGTGGGCCTCGTCTACGGGGACGCGCGCGGGTCGGCCCGGATGCCGCCGGGCCGGGGCGAAACGCACGTCGAGCACATCCTCGCCAAAGTGTCGGGGCACGACCTAGACCACGCCGCGCGGGAGAGCCTCTGCGCGCAACTCGCGTATGTGGAGCGCAACTTCCGCAAACGGTATGTCGTCTTCCTCGTCTCCGGCGAACCGCACCTGGACGACGACGGCTCGGCGCCGGGCGCCCTTGCCGGACAGTTGCGCAGGGTCGCGGCCCGGCACGATCTGTACTGGATCATCGTGCGGGACGCGCCGATCCTCGAACCAGAATCCGGATCGGGCGGCGGCTACGACGTGGAAACCGGGCGGGCGCTGCTGCGCGAGGAGGCGCTGGGGCGCAAAGTGCTCGCCGCCTACCGTCACGCGGAGGAGCGGCGCGAGAGCGCCTTCGCCGACTTCCTCGCCGCCAGCGGTGTGCGCGCCGCGCGGGTGGAGGGCACCGCCGCGCTGCGCCGCGAAGTCACCGCCCTGCTGAGCCGGAGCGGCCGTGGGAGCTGACGACGTCGAGAAGCTGCGGCTGGTGCTGGCGCCCGTGCCGTACGACACGGTGTGGCTTGTGCTCGCTGCCCTGCTGGTGGCCGCAGCCGCTGGCTGCCTCGTCGGGATTTTCGTGTGGACGCTGCCCGTGGAGCGGCTGCGGCGCGTGCCGGTGCTGCGCGAGATCACGTTGCGGCGGCTCAAGCGCGCATTCTCCCGCTCCATCGACGCCACGGCGGCCCGGCACAGGCGCGGCGAGATCTCTAGCCGCGCGGCGCACGGCTCGATCAGCCGGGGCATGCGCGTGTTCCTGCAACTGTGGACCGGGGAGCCCGCCGGCAAGATGGTGCTCGCCGAATTCGCCGAAAGCCCCCTCGCGGGGGCCTCCGGGGCCTTGGAAACCCTCTACCCCGGCCAGTTCGCCCCTCAGGAACAACCGGACGTGGAGCGCGCCGCCGCGGCGGCCAAGGAGGTGATCGCCGGATGGCGCTGAACCTGGCCATGGAATTACGGTGGGCGCCTGTCTTCGACATCGGCAAATTCCTGCTGATGGGCGGTGTGCTCGGCGCGGCTCTGCTGCCCGTGCGCGCCAGAACCGGCACAGCGCTGCGCCCCCTTGCCCGCGTGGAGCGGCTCACCGCCCTGCCCGAATACGTGCGCGCGGTCAGGATCCAGCGGGCGCTGTTGATCGTGACGACGATGTCCGTCCTCGCTGTGCTGGTCTGCGTCCTGTACGCCTCCGCGCGGCCGGTGCAGGCCGAGCGCGCGGGCGGATCCGGCCACAGGCATCCCGACGACGTGATGCTGTGCGTCGCGAGCCCGGTCACCAGCCCCATGGCCTCAGCGTTGCTGTCGTACTACCAGCGCGAGGCCGCGGCCCTCGCCGAGCAGCCCGGCTCCGGCCAACGCATCGGCCTCACCTCCCCGACTCTGCGGGCCTTGCCGCTGACCGCCGACCATGCTTTCGCGGCCCGCCAGCTGCGCAGATTCGCGGGCCTCGCGAACCTCGCCGCCGCAGCCGCCGCTGGCCAGCAGCTCACCGAACAACAGGCCAAAGACCTCGCCGACGGCCAAGACGCGTTCTCGCGCACCGTCCGCTATGTCGACTACCAGCCGAACTTCATCGACACCTTGGCCAGCTGCGTGATCGGGTTCCCCGACCACGCCAGCCCGTCCGGCAGGCGGCGATCCGTGGTCTACCTCGGCCCGACCGACGAGCGCCCCGCCTCAGGCTCGCGCACCGTCTACTCCCCTGGTTCGCTCGCGCAGCTCACCGCAGAAGCAAAAGCGCAGATCAACATTATTCAGATCGCGCCTGGGGGCGGCCCGGGCGCGCAGCCGCAAGGCGTTTCGAAAACCGAAACGGACGTGTCCGGAGGGAAGTTCTTCGCGTTCTCCGACACCGCCGACCCCGCCGCGCTCACCGGCGCGCTCGACCAAATCCGGGCGAACCGCCCCGCCCTGGCCGCCGGAGCCGAGGCCGTCCCGCCCGAGGTCGAAGCGGACAACCCGTCACGGGTCCTCGGCTTCGCCGTTGGTTTCGCGACGCTCCTCGCACTGTGTTTGGCGGTGATCCGGCGATGAGCGCCGCCCTCGTGGCAGCGGCGGCGGCAATCGTCCTCGCGCTGCGCGTCTACACCCTCTACTGCCTCTTGGTGCGCAAATCCGGCGGGAGGCTCACCGCGGTGCTGCTGCGCTGGGGAGCGCTCACTCTCGCCATTCTCTGCGTCTTCGTCGCCGCGCTGCGCCCGAGCACCAGCCAGCGCCGTCAGGAGCCGCTCACATCGCCGCCCGTCGCCGCCCCGTCGGACAACCCGGAACGCAACATCTTCCTCCTCGTGGACCGCTCGCCCAACTCGTGGGCGGACGACTTCGGCCCCAAACACGACTACCGCATGGCCGGCGTCCGGGCGGACCTCAAAGCGATCGTGCGCCAGTTCCCGCACGCCAACTTCAGCGTCATCGCGTTCAGCGCCACAGCGCGAGTGGATTGGCCGCTGTCCGCCGACACCTGGGGCCTGGAAGCCTTCCTCGAGAACTACTCCGCGTACCCAGTCACCGCCGGGGCGCTCGACCGCGCCGACCCCACAGCCGCGAGCCCGCTGTTGAACCAGGGGCTCGACACCGCGCGCCAACAGCACCCCCGATCACAGAACCTGGTCTTTTACCTCGGCGAAGGCCGACGCGGACACAACGCCCCGCGCGGAGCGTTCACACCAGGGCCCGGACTCGTCTCGGGCGGCGCGGTCCTCGGCTACGGCAGCGCGGCGGGCGGGCGCGTGCCCGAACGCTGGGGCGACGACGGCGCCGTCGTCTACGCCCAAGGCGCGGACGGCCCCCTGATCGTCGCCCCGGACGAGGCGGCGCTGCGCGAGATCGCGGGGCAACTGTCCCTGCCGTACTCGCACCGAGGCCCCGGCGACCCCATTGCGGCCGTGGTCCCAGTCCTGCCCGGAGCCTCCCCCGCCGGGTCCGGGCAAACCTCGTCCGACTGGACCGACCGCACGGAGTATTACTGGGTGTTCGCCATGATCGCCGCCCTCATCCTGTCCGTCGAGGCGTTCCTGCTGATCCGGGAGGTCCGCCAAGACCAGCACGGGGGCCTGGTGTGAGGAACTGGGCGCAACAGGCCGCCGTCGGCGTGCGGCGGTACTTCACCCGAGCCCCGCGCCGCGCGCTGCTGCGCAGACGGCTCTGCGCGCTCTGCGCCCCGTTCGTCGCGCTGGCGCTGCTCAGCGCGGGCTACCTGTTCTGGGTGTGCGCGACCGGCAAAGACGCCGTTGGCCTCTTCGACCGCCAAGACGTGCCCCACTTGCACGAGAAGGCCCGCAGCCTCCTGGATTGGGACATCCTCGAACCGTGGAAAGCGCATTTCGCAGAAGGCGACGCCGACATCCTCGAAGGACGCCTGACAGCGGCGGAACAGCATTTCAGCGAGGCCGTGGCGCTCGCCGACAACCCGGACAGCTGCCCCGCGCGCATCAATCTCGTCGTCGTGCTCGAAAGCTTGGCCGACGAGCACACGAACGCGGGCGGCCTCGCGCACGCCCGAGCCGACCTCGCAAAAGCCCACGACGCCATGCGGGACGCGCCTGCGGGCTGCTTCACCCCGAAACCAGCAGCCGCAGGCGATCAGGACGCGCGCCTCTTCGCTGAGACAACCGCTCGGCTGCGCGTGAAAGCAGACCAGCTCGCGCACGGCGACCTGCGCTACGACCCGCACGACTCCACCTACCACTACACCCCCGGCGACAGCACGGCCAAACTCGAGACCCCGCCAGGGCCAGGGCCCTGCCCGCAGACCAACGACCCCGAGCAAACCGCCTGCATCCGAGACAAAGACCAGCCACCGCCGCCTTCGGACTCCTCCGAGCAGCAGGACCCCTCCGACGACGGGGCCGAACAACACCCCCGAGGCGACGGCGCGCCCCCCGAAGCCTCGCCGCCCCAGGGCTCCGCCTCCCCGCCAGGCCGGTCAGGACCCCAGGGCGGGCCTTCCGACCCGAACACCGCCGGGGGGAGCATCAACGACATCGGCCCCGACCGGCTCCCCGCCCCCGGCCTGGGCCCTCTGCAGCACAAACTGAACCCTCAAAGCGGCGGCGACCCCGCCGACAAGATCAAGCAAGCACAGGCGGACGCGAACGGCTCCGGCGAGGACCACGAGTAGCGGACTCCCCGCGAACACCCATGTGACTCGGAGAACATCCCTTGCCTGAATGCGTGATATTCTGCCTGCATGGGAGAGCTCAACGAGACTGTGAGCCGGACAGTCCAGGGGCACCTGGACCGGCTTGGCCTGAGCCGGTCCGACGCGGCGCAGGCACTCGGGGTCAGCCAGCAAACCTTGGCCGATCTGCTCGGCAATCACCGCGTGTGGCGGCTGGACGAGGTCGACAGCATCGCCGAATGGCTCGAAGTGAGCCCGAAAGACCTGTTCTTTCCGGGGCGCGGAGATTCTGTTTAAACGTTTCGCATGAGTGCCGCGCCCTGGAAACTGGTTCTCATCGGTCTTTGCTTTCTCCTGGTGGCCGCTTTCGTCGCCGCAGCGGTGTTGCTTGTGGTGAGGAGCTTGAAAAAGAAGGCCGTCCCGGGCCAGCAGCCGCACCCCCCGCAAGGGCACTACCCTCCCGCGCCATGGCCGCACCAACCGCCCGGCCCTCCTCAGCCGTATCAGCAGCCCCCGCCGCAGCAGTGGCCGCCACGAGGCGGTAGTCATTCCTCCTCGTCTTGGTAACTTCCGATCTTTCTCGTGCTCGCGCCCCAGATGCCGTCATCTGGCCTGCTATGGCGGCCAACAGGCGCGTCCTCGGCCTCTTCATCCTCGTCGACAGGGCGAAAGGAACGAGTGTCCGCGTCGGCGCGCACATCGCGCTTGACGGGCTCCTCTGAGACGGACTCTTCCGATTCGAGATTGCCGAATTTGCCAGTGTCGTTCCAGATGGACGCTGCCTTGCGCTCGCCCTTCTCGGCCTTCAGCTCCTCCGCCGTGGGCTCCGCGGTGTTCTTCTCTTTCACCTGGGCGTAGAGGGCCTCTTGTTGCGCTTTGCGCTGTGCCATAGATTTCTGAAACGCCTGGAAAGTTTGCTCGTTCCTCTTGAGCGCAGATTGCGCCATGTTGTAGAGCACATCAGCCGGTTGCATGCTCTCCCCTTCCTTGGTCGCAGCGATGGGGCGTGCGCAACCCAGAAGAGTGGCGCCCATCTCACATATGCACTATACTGCCCGATCAGGAGGATACCTGCCGGTAGGGGCAGATCACAGGGTTGGCTGAAGCCGATCAGCCTCGACGGGAAGGAGACGAGTATGGCGGATATGGCCAACCCGGACGGAGTGCGCAGCTCAGGCCAGGACTTCCACGGTTTCGCGGAGAAGGCGAAAACCATAGCGGAACAGCTCAAGGGCCTCCAGATGGCGAAGGGGATGGGCGCGGCGTTCTCCGCAGAAGCAGAAGCGATGCAGCGCGGCTTGGACAAGGTGCCTGTGCCCTTCCAGCACCATGGCGAGTACAACAATGTCTTCGGCACAGTGCTGGCCGAAGCCGCCGCCTCCTATCAAGGAACAGACGAGAGCAACGAACGCGATCTGAAGATCGACCTGTGAGCGGGGAAATCTCATGAGCTTCTACAACATTCCGCGTGACCGAAAGAGCATTGCATGACGAGCCCAGGATGGATTGACAAAGGGGAAGAAATTCTCACTGGCGTTCGTGACGATCAATGGGGGTGTGACGCCTTCGATCTTTTGGACAAATACATCGCAAGTCGCACGAATCACATGTCGGGAATCAACGCGCTCGGGGTGACATGGGACCACGGGAAGTACGATTTGCCCGCCGGGGAGTACAAGAAACAGTACGAACTCGAAAAGGACATCGACCTTGGGATGATCCGAGCTGACGCGAATAGGATTCTCCAGGCCGGGAAAGATCAGGAAGCGCTCGAAGAATTGCGCACGAAGGCTATGGAAAACCTGAAAGAACACTGGAACGACTCCGTGACCGAGGCCGCCCATGCGGACTTCGATGCGAATAAGAAGGTTGTCATCACCAACACGGACGCCGCGAAGGAGAACGCCAAGGGCATCCTGCAAGTTGCCGATAGCATACAGCAGCTGCTCAAGGACAAGCACGACAAAACAAATCAAGCTTTACAGAGTCTGGCCGACTCGCTCAAGCAGAATGACGCAGACTTCGAGAAGAAGTGCGAATCTGCGGCAAAGAACACACAGGGCGGCTATGACGCGGAGTCCGCCGAGTGGATGGTCACAGATCAGTCGAACGACAAAAAGTCAAAAGTGCTGACCGATCTGCTGAATAACCGGTCAGAGGTTCGAGAAAGTGTCTACACAAAAATTAAAGGCAGCGATGACGCGGAAAAAGATCATACTCGGAAGATATACTGGGACGGAGGTCCGCCCACAACCTATCGCTTCGACGTGGAGTGGAACCCGGATAGATACTTGACCGGAGAAGAGCTCGTTCGTTTGAAACAGGTAGCGACAAGAAAACTAAACGAGGCAGGAAACAGTCGAAAATACTATGTCGAAGCGGGCGGTGTCAGCGAATACCAAATCTGGGAGCGCAAAGACGTGGTCACGGACATGAACAATGTCATGGGACAGATCAATGACACATGCCAGCAACTCCTCCAATTGAACTACAACACGAAGAACCATATATCCGAGCAGTACCACACCATGGCCGGATACCTCGACAACATCAACACAGCACCACCACAAACACCAAGCACCGGCAACACGGGCGGCGGCGGCACAGGGGGCGGGGGCGCCGGTGGCGGCGGGAGCGCTGCTAGTGGCAGCGGTTCGGACAGCGGGATGCCACCGGACGGCTCGCCGATCGGCTCCGAACTCTCCAGCGTCGGCGGCGGGACCGGCAGCGGCGGGGGTTCGGCGCTCGGCTCGGCCGGACAGGCTCTCGGCTCGGCCGGGCAAGCCCTCGGACAAGCGGTGAGCGGTCTGGGCTCCGCGCTCGGCGGGGCCCTCTCGGGCCTCATGGGCAGCCTCGGACAGATCATCCAAACCGCCGCCCAGGCCGCGCAACAAGCCCAACAGCAGCAAGCCGAGCAGGAAAAAGACCGGCACGAGAAAGACAAAGGCAGAGACGACGAGGATGAGGACAAAAACGCCGAGAAAAACACCGACGACAATAAAGGCGACAACGACGGGAAAGACAAGCAGGACGAGGCCAAACCCGACCAGCCCGGCGCGAGCCTGAGCCAAGCCCCCAACACCCCGCACCACCCCGCCGCGCCCGCCGCCCACACAACGACAGACCCCGGCCCCGCAACCGCCACCGCGCCTGCGGGCATGGGCCACGCACCCGCCACAGCCCACAACGACAGCGGTGTCCACAAACAAGGCGACAACAACCACGGCGACTTCGAAGTCCAAGCCACCGTCCACCAGGTCGGCGCCGGCAACCAAGGCCACATCACCGGATTCGAATAAAGCCGGACCACACCAACGACCGGAGGGGTGTGTCTGATTTTTTATGTAAGGGGCGATCGGCTGGTGAGTGGGCGAGGCGGTCGCTGTAGGTGAGGGCGAGGGTGTTGGGATGCTTTTCCATCCGGGGATGGAGCCGGTGGAGTTGGCGCGGTTGTGCTGTCGTCCGATGGCGGTGGGGCCCTGAACTTTCAGGGCGGACTGCTCGTTGGGGAAGTGCCCGCGCCGCCTGGTCGCCTGCCGGAACCGGCCGTTGAGGGACTCGGTGCCGTTGGTCGTGCAGATCAACCTCCTGGGTTCAGGGTCTGGGTTCTACACTAAAAATACTTCGTACACAACTTGGGTACTACTGGAGTCCGGGCTCGGCGGCGCGGAAAGCGAAGCAGAAAATACATTCGGAAACACGACCGAGCAGGGGGGAGAAATCCACCGCAGGAGACTGTCCGAAATCATCTGCTTATCAGGCATTTACCTTGGGTCCCAATACAAAAATAACGCAGACGACCGCGACTTCTTCAACTACTTCTACAACAACTCCGATCATAGTATTGCGGACACCAGCAAAGCTGGCGCAAACACGAAGCCTTCCGGTCAACACCAACTCGATTGGTTCCGCAAGGGCGTCGATTCCGGCGGCCGCCCCTCCGCCTGCAACACCTGGGCTGCCCCAGCCTCCGAGGTCTCGTAGGCCCGGATGGCCCTGTGGTTCAGGTGGTGGCTTTCGCGAAGTTGGCGGTGAGCTCGTCCACGAGGATCGGCCACACCGGCTCGGCAATGGAATGCCCCATGCCGGGAATGACGCGCAGTGTGGCGCCGGGGACGATGCTCGCGAGGTCTTTGCCGCAGGCCGTGCGGACCAAGGGGTCTTTGGCGCCGTGGATGACGACGGTGGGGCAGTTGATCCGCTCGGCGTGGCCGACGAGGCTGGCGGTGGCGAGCAAGCCGTCCATCTGGCGGACCGAGCCTGCGAGGTCGCCCCTGCCCCGGTCGTAGGCGCGGGCGAGTTCGGCGCGCAACGCGGACTCATGCCGCTTGGCGTCGCCGCTGAGCCATTGGATTTCGCGGGAGAGGCGATCGACGGTCTGTTCTTTGGTTTCGTTCGCGGGGGGCTTTTTGAGAAAGAGGGGCAGGGCTTTGAGCGTGGTGAAGAAAACGAACGGCCGCAGCGGCGCGGTGAAGACCGCGCCGAAGCTGAGCACGCGGTCCGGGTAGTCGGCCGCGACGATCTGGCCGATCATGCCGCCCATAGAAGCTCCGACGATATGGGCTTGTGCGACGCCGAGCGCATCGAGCAGCGCGATGGCGTCCTGGGCGAGATCGGGCAGGGCGTAGGTGGCGCCGGCGCTCGGTTTGCCGAAGAAGAACCGCACGATGCTCGGGACGATGGGCCTGGGTTTTTTGCCTCGGAATTTCGTGGACTCACCGATATCCCGGTTGTCGAACCGGATGACTCGGAAACCCTTTGCCGCAAGCTGTTCGCAGAACGCGGTCGGCCAGTACAGCATTTGGGCGCTCCAACCCATGATGAGCAGGACGGCAGGGTCGGCGTCCGAGCCGAATTCCTCGTAACAGAGCGTGACCGGCCCAGGGCGGGCTTGGGGGTTCGCGGCGAATCCGGAGCGCCGAGGAACAGCCTGGGATGCGTCAGAGGTCATATCGGCAATTATGCCTGCGCGCGCGCGAAGTTGGCGGTCAGCTCCTCGACGAAGAAGTCGAGCAGGACGAGCGGCAATGTGTGCCCCATGCCGTCGACGACGTTCAGTTTGGCTCCGGGGATGAGCCGGGCGAGGGATTCGCCGCAGGACACCCGGATCACGGGGTCGTCAGAGCCGTGGATGATGACGGTCGGGCGGTCGATGCGGGCGGCGGATGCGGCGATGCTGCCCGTGCCGATGATCGCGTCCAATTGGCGCATGGGGCCTTCGGCGTCGGGATTGCGGTCCCACATGGCCTCGCATTCCCGCCGCAACAACTCCGTCTCGAGGGGGTAGTGACGTCCGGCGAGGTGCTCGTAGCTGCGGACGAACGCGTCGATCTCTTGTTCTCTCGTCGGGTTTTTCGGCGCGGTCTCGGCGAAGAAAGCGAGGATTTTCGCTCGGGGCGCGATGGCGAAGCGCTCGATGGCGCAGGTGAAAAAGAGGCCGAGGCTGAGCACACGATCCGGGTGGTCGGCGGCGAGGAGCTGGGAGATCATCCCGCCCATCGAGGCGCCGACGACATGAGCGCGCGGGGCGCCCACATGGTCGAGCACTGCGATGGCGTCCGATGCCATGTCGTGCAGGCTGTACGGCATCGCGCTGGGCAGGCCGAGGAAGAGCCGGACCAGCCGAAACGGCAAAGTCGCCTTGGATTGGAGGCCGTCGAGCCGCGATGAGAGCCCGATGTCGCGGTTGTCGAAGCGGACGACATGGAAGCCGAGGCGGGCGAGCTCCTCGCACAGGTCTGTCGGCCACAGGAGCATCTGCGCGCCGAGCCCCATGACGAGCAGCACGGTCGGGTCGGTCGCCGCGCCAAATTCTTCATAGAACAACTGGACTGGGGCGTGGCCGGGACGTTCGTTGTGCGCGAAACCGGTGCGGCGCGGGATCGCCTGCTGCGCTTCGTTCATCCGTCCAGTATGCCTGGGCCTTCCCTGCGTCTCCCCGCGCCCGCCCAGGACTGGGGCCAGGTGCGCGCGAAGGGGCTCCGGATCAGGCTTTGTGGCTCTTGCGCGCCGCCCGCCAGACTTGGAACATGCGGGCAGCGCCGACCAGCGCCGTGCCGAGGACGCCGATGATCGCGGCGGCCAACATGAGCACGCCCAAGGGCAGCGAGACGTCCCAGCTGAGGAAGACGACTTTGGTCGGCTCCCCGTTCTGGACGATGAAAATCAAGAGGACGATCAGGAGCAGGGTGCCGAAGATGATGGCGGTCCACGTGGCCCCGGTGCGGGTGTGCTTGACCGCGTCGAGGTGCTCGACGCCTTTTCCTTTCGCGTCGTTGCCGGAAGCGGAACCAACAGCGCCCGGGGCGGCACGCTGTTCCGCAGTCTCGGGAGGGGAAGATTCCGCCGCGGCGGGCGTGCCCGAGAGCGGGTCGCCGCTGTGCGGGAAACCGGGGTTGACTGGGTCTGAGTGCTCAGTAGTCATGGGCTGTATCTTTCCTCATACCTTTGTTTTCGGCAACCCTGGTGCAACATATGGGCAATGTCTGTCCGGTATTTTCTGCGGATGCCTGCCGCTTTGGACGAAGACGTGGTCGCCGGACACGATCCGAGGCTGACCAATGCGGACTTGGCCCCGACTCGTCGCCAAAACTGGGGCGTGTACAACTTTGTCGCGTTCTGGATGACTGATGTGCACAGTGTGGCCGGGTACACGGCGGCGGGGAGCCTGTTCGCCCTCGGCCTCGCGGGCTGGCAGGTGTTCGTGGCGATCATGGTGGCGGTCGTCGCCTTGTACGGGCTCTCCAACCTCGTCGCCGAGCCGAGCCAACGCACCGGCGCGCCGTATCCCGTGGTGTGCAGGCTGTCGTTCGGCGTTCTCGGCGCGAAGATCCCTGCTGTCCTGCGCGCGCTCAACGCTGTGGCTTGGTACGGGATGCAGACCTACCTCGCCGCGAACGCGGTCACTTTGGCCCTGGTCAAGCTGTTCCCTTCGGCGAGGGCGTACGCCGACGCCGGGGAGCACGGCTTCCTCGGGCTCTCCGCTGTCGGCTGGGCGACGTTTCTGATGGTGTGGGGCGCTCAGACGTTGATCTTCTGGCATGGGATGGACTTCATCCGCAGGTTCATCGATTGGGCCGGCCCCGCCGTCTACGCGGTCATGATCGCGCTCTGCGGATGGCTCATCCAGCAGACCGGGTGGGGTGCGATCCGGTTCGATCTCAGCGGCGGCGAGGGGCAGCAAAGCTGGGCGGCCTCGTTGTGCGCCATGGTCGGCGCGGTCGGGCTGGTGGTGTCCTATTTCGGGGCTCCGGTGCTGAACTTCGGGGATTTCGCCAAGTATGGGAAATCCATGCGGGTGGTGCGCACGTCCGGATTTTTCGGCCTGCCGGTGAACTTCCTGTTTTTCTCGCTGTTGGTCGTGGTCACCGCCTCGCTCACGGTCCCCGTGTTCGGGGAGATGGTGGCCGACCCGAACGGGGTCGTCACGCGGATTCCGAACTCGACGGCCGTGGTGATCGGAGTCCTGACGATTCTCATCGCGACCGTGGGCATCAATATCGTCGCGAACTTCGTCTCCGCTGCGTTTGATTTGTCGAATGTGAAGCCGCAGCGGATCAGCTGGTTGGGCGGCGGGATGGCCGCCGCCGCGGCTTCGGTGTTCATCGCGCCGTGGAAGCTGATCGAGAACCCCGCCGCCTTCCACGTCACAGCGGAAACCCTCGGCGCGTTCCTCGGCGCGCTGTACGCGGTGCTGGTCGTCGACTATTACTTGGTGCGCCGAAGGCGCATCGTGGCGGACGATCTGTACAGCATGTCGGAAACGGGCAGCTACTGGTACACGCGGGGGTTCCATCTGCCCGCGATAGCGGCCACTGCGGTCGGCGCGGCCAGCGCGGCGGCGTGCGTGGTCGCGGACGACCCCGGGGCCTCGCTCGCGGTGCGCACACTCGCGCAGTGCAGCTGGTTCGTCGGGGCTTCGATCGGCGGTCTGGCGTATTGGCTGCTTGCGCGAAAACACCGGAAGTGACGAAAAACTACTCCCCGGTAACCATAGGAGCCAGCGCTTTTCGGTACTGTCACAATATGAGCCCCCAACCCGCAGCGCCGCGACGGACGCCCGGATCGCGCCCCGCAAGCCGCGGCAGGCTCGCCAAGACAGACCGGCGAAAGCTGCTTCTGAGCGCGGCGAACGACGTCTTCGCGGATTCGGGCTTCCACAAGTCCTCGATGGAAGACATCGCCGATCGCGCCGGCGTGAGCAAACCCGTCCTCTACCAGCACTTCCCTTCCAAACTCGAGCTGTATCTGACCGTGCTGGACGGGCATGTGGAGGAGCTTGTGCTCCGAGTGCGCCAAGCATTGCGCTCCACCACCGACAACAACGGCAGGCTCATCGCGGCAGTGCGGGCGTTCTTCGACGTGATCGACAACGACACCCAGGGCTACAAGCTGATTTTCAACACGGACGTGATGCTCCCCGAAGTCCAGTCTCGCATCAGCAGGGCGACCGACGCGTGCGTGGACGCGGTGTTCGACCTGGTCCGCCAAGATTCCGGCCTCGGCCTGCACCAGGCCAGGATGATCGCCGTCGGGCTCGTCGGGCTCATCCAGGTCAGCGCGAGGCACTGGCAGGACACCGGCCAGCCAATCGCGAAGGAAGAAGCTGTGTTCGCCGCCGTCTCCCTCGCGTGGGGGGGCCTTTCCCGCGTGCCGAAGCTCGACTAGCGGGGGAAGCTGGACTAGCCGGAGAAGCCGACGCGCCGCACATCCGTCGAGCCGATCTCCACGTACGCGATGCGGCTCGCCGGCACCAGGTATTTGCGGCCTTTGGAGTCCACCAGGCTGAGCACTGATTCTCCAGCGAGGGCGGCTTCGACGAGCTGGGCGACTTCCTCCGAAGTCTGCGCGCTGTCGATGGTCACTTCTCGGGGGCTGTGCACGATGCCGATCTTGACGTCCAACGCTTCTCCAAACTCTCGGGGGGATTCCCTGTGCGGCTCTCGCATCAGCCTATCCCACTGAGGGCAATGCGCGGCGCCACGCCGTCGAAGCCGGGCACGAAAGCAAGGGTAGGGTTGTCCGCCATGAGCAATAACGTCGTTACCGGCCGAAGGGCCGCGAAATTCCTCTCCCTGGCGCGCGACGGCTTCACGCATTGGGGCAACCAGCACGCCACAACCGCCCGGATCCGCAAAGCCGCCAAAGACCCGTCCTACGGGACGGCGGTGCGCAACAAGCGCGTGCTGGTCACCGGCTCCTCCTCGGGCATCGGGGAGCAAGCAGCCCGCCAGCTCGGGAGCCTGGGCGCGGAGGTGATCCTGGTCGCGCGCCGGGCAGAGGAGCTCGAAAGCGTCGCGAAACAGATCCGAACAGCGGGCGGGCGGGCCGAGGCCATCCCATGCGACCTGCGCGAGCTGGACGCGGTGGACGCGCTCTGCGCAGAGGTCGTGAGCAAATACGGCGGGGTGGACGTGCTGGTGAACAACGCGGGCCACTCGATCCGCCGCAGCCTGCCCGAGCAGCTTGCGCGCTGGCACGACATCGAGCGGGTCATGCAGATCAACTATTTCTCCGCGATGCGCCTTGTCCGGGGGTTCCTGCCGGGCATGCTGGAGCGCCGCGACGGGCATATCATCAACGTGGCCAGCGGCGGGGTGCTGTCGGAGGGCGTGCCGAAGTTCGCCGGGTACATCGCGGCGAAGTCGGCGCTGTCCACCATGAGCCGCAACATCAACATGGAATTGCGCCCCAACGGGGTGAGCGCGACGACGCTGTACTACCCGCTCGTGCGCACCCCGATGATCGCCCCGACCGAGGAGTACGCCGAAGTGCCCGGCCTTTCCGCCGCGCAGGCCGCCGAGTGGGTCGTGCTGGCCGCGCGGGTCCGGCCCAGCCGCATCGCGCCCAGAATGTTCCGCTTGTCCCCCGTCTTCACCGCGGTGTTGCCCGAACTGAGCGAGAAAGTCATCGGGACGCAAGCGCGCTGAGCGCCCGCGCCTCTACAATACTTCGCGTGAGTAACATCGCCGTCCGCAACCATCCTTCCCGCGTTCTCGCCAAAGTCGACGACGCGGCCAATCGGTTCGTTCTGCGCGCCGCACCCGATTGGAAGCTGTCACGGGCCCGCCGAGACCCCTCCTATGGGACGGCGATCCGGGGCAAGCGCGTCCTCATCACCGGCGCGTCCTCGGGTATCGGCGAAGCCGCCGCCCACCGGTTCGCGGAGCTCGGCGCGACTGTCCTGCTCGTCGCGCGTCGGCACGACGAGCTCGCAGCGGTCGCCGCGAAGATCCACGCCGCGGGCGGCCACGCGGCGGTGTTCGCGTGCGATCTGCGCGACTTGGACGCGGTGGACGCGCTCGCCGAGAAGGTCAACGCCGAACACGGCGGCGTGGACGTGCTGGTGAACAACGCGGGCCACTCCATCCGCCGGGACACGGCCGAGTCGCTGGAACGCTGGCACGACATCGAACGCACCATGCAGATCAACTATTTCTCCGCGATGCGCCTCGTCCGCGATTTCCTGCCGGGCATGCTGGAGCGCCGCGACGGACACATCATCAATATCTCCAGCTGGGTGGTCCCCATTGAGGCGGGGACTCGGTTCGTCGGCTACGGGGCGGCCAAAGCCGCCGCCTCGATCGCGGCGCGCTCGATCCAGCTCGAATACGGGCATCGCGGCGTGTGCGGCAGCAGCGTGCATTTCCCGCTCGTGCGCACCCCCATGATCGCCCCCACCGAGGAGTACGACAACCTCGCGGCGCTCAGCGCGCAAGAGGCAGCGGAATGGCTCGTCCTCGCGGCGCGGACCAGGGTGTCCAGGGTGCTGCCCCGGGTGTCGTATTTCCTCCAAGCAGTGGAAGTGCTCGCGCCGAGGCTGGCGCGACAGATGATCGTCGCGGGCGGCAGGGGCAGATAGCGGCCCCGGCCGCGACGGGCCTTCAGTCTTCCAGCCCCAACAGCCTGATGCGCTCTTGGTGCCGTTCGGTCACCTCGTCGAAAAGCTGCGCGATGCGGTTGAGGTTTCCCGAGCTGCGCAACAGCAGATCGGCGAGCTCCTCCCGGCTGGCCAGCACTGTTTGGGCCTGCGCGATCGCCTCGCCGAGCAGCCGCCGGGCCCAGAGCGCGAGACGGGAGCGCTCTTTCGGGCTGGCCAGCACCGATTGGCGCACCGGCTCGACCACGAACTGCGCGTGCGCGCGGTCCGTGAGCACGTCTTTGACGACCGCTGCCACCTCTGGCGGGAGGCCGTCGGCGATCTCCAGGTAGAAATCCGCCGCGAGGCCTTCGCCGACATAGAATTTGACCAGCGCTTCGAGCCAGGTGCTCGGCGTGGTCCGGATGTGGAACATGTCGAGCACCGGCTGGAAGGACGTCATCTCCTGGAAAACGTCCGCGCCCCGGGCGGCCAACGCCTCGCGCAAGGTCTCGAAATGTTGGAACTGGGCGGCTCCCATCCGCGCGATCGCCGCTTTCCCCGCCAGGGTCGGCGCGAGCGCGGCGTCCTCGGCGAGCCGGTAGTACGCGGCGAGCTCGCCGTACGCGAGCAACGCGAGGAACTCGGGAACACCGTGCCATTGCGCTGGGGGGGTCTGGTCCACGGGACTCAGTGTACCGACCGCCATGTATACTGAATATGCGCGTCGCGGTGCGGACGGGGCTCATATGAGGCGCATATCATGCAGCGCGCCTCGTCGGCGCGCCTGACGAGGAGAAAACATCATCACAACGGATATTGGACCGAGCTTCGCAGAACTCGGGGTTCACCCGGAAATCGTCGCTTCGCTCGCCGCCGCGGGCAAGCACAACGCGTTCGCCATCCAGGAGCAGGCCCTGCCATTGGCCCTCGGCGGCCACGACCTCATCGGCCAAGCCCGCACCGGCATGGGCAAAACCTTGGCGTTCGGGATTCCGCTCCTGCAGCGGGTCGCTGAAGCCGCAGCCGAGGACATCCCCCGCGCTTTGGTGGTCGTGCCGACGCGCGAGCTGTGCCTGCAAGTCACCAACGACCTGGTTGACGCCTGCAAACAGCTCAAACTCTCCGACGGGCGCCCGACGCGCATCGTCTCCCTGTACGGCGGCAGGCCCTACGAGGGGCAGATCGCCACGCTGGAGAAAGGCGTGGACGTCGTCGTCGGCACCCCTGGCCGGCTGCTCGACCTGTGGGGTCGCGGGAACCTGAAGCTCAACGCGATTCGGATGCTCGTGCTCGACGAGGCGGACGAAATGCTCGACCTGGGCTTCCTTCCGGACGTCGAGAAGATCATGGCCAAGCTGCCCACCGGCAAACAGACGATGCTGTTCTCCGCGACCATCCCCGGCCCGGTGCTCACCCTGGCCCGGACATTCATGACCCAGCCGACGCACATCCGCGCCGAGTCGCACGACACCGCCGCGGTGCATGAGCGGACCACGCAGCATGTGTACCGCGCGCACGCCCTCAACAAGGACGAACTGGTCTCCCGGTTCCTGCAAGCCGAAGGCCGGGGGACGACGATGATCTTCACCCGGACCAAACGCAGCGCGGGCAAACTCGCCGACGAGCTGGTCGAGCGCGGCTTCTCGGCAGGCTCACTGCACGGCGACATGAGCCAAGGCGCCCGCGAAGAGGCGCTTTCCGGGTTCCGCAAGGGCAAGATCGAAATCCTTGTGTGCACGGACGTGGCCGCCCGAGGCATCGACATCGACGGGATCACCCACGTCATCAACTACACCTGCCCCGAAGACGAGAAGGTCTACGTGCACCGGATCGGCCGCACCGGCCGGGCGGGGCGCACCGGCATCGCGATCACGCTGGTGGACTGGGAAGACCTGCCCCGCTGGGAGCACATCAACACCGCGCTCGGCCTGAACCACGCCGAACCGCCGGAGACGTACTCGAACTCGCCGCACATCTACACCGACCTCGGCATCCCCGAAGGCTCCACCGGCAGGCTCACCCCGGCCCAGCCCGCCCCGCCCAGGGCCGAGCGGCGCGAACGGGGCGAACGCCCTGGACGCCGGGGAGACTCCCCCAAGCCCGTCCGGGACCGTCAGCGCGTCCGCCGCAACAGCGCCACCGGCGCGGCGCCCGCCTCGGGCGCTCCGGCGACCGCGGCGGCGGAGGTGGGCGCGGCTCCTTCCGGCGCAGGCGACGCGGACGGCGGCGCGAAGCGCCCCCGCCGTCGGCGTCGCCGCGGTGGGGCCGCACAACCCGCCGCCGAATAGTCGTCCATGCGAAGACCAGTTTTTTGGCGTGACTGCCTTATCGCGTTTTCGATCGCATTGACCGTCCTGGCCGCGGGGGCGGTCCTCTGGTTGCGCGCCCCGACGCGGCAGGTGGTCGCACAGACCGCCGCGCGAGCGGCCCCGTCGCCGCAGAACGCGGCCGTCGTGCCGGAAAGCTTCGAGCTTGCCTGGTCGAAGTCCGACAGCGCCGCCTCGTCGCCGATGGTGTTCGGCGGCACCTTGGTCGTCGCGGACGCCCATGCTCTGACCGGCTGGGAAATCGCGACCGGACGACAAGCGTGGCGCTTCGCCGAGCCCATGCCGCTGTGCGCCGCGACCTCCGCGTGGGGAAAAGTCTTCGCCGTGTACCGGGGCCCGGACGGCTGCTCCCTTGTCGTGGCCCTGGAAGCCGCCACTGGGAAACGGCCGACTGGTCTGCATGAAGACACACGCACGGGCAACGGGGCCTTGTTCCGGCACATCCGGCTCGCGCCGACCGTCCTCTCGCAAGGCTCCGAGGGCGGGGGGCCAGGCTCCGGGACAGGCGCGTGGGCGCCGCATATGATTCTGGCCCTCGGCCCCCGCCATCTGGAGCTTTGGCATGAGAACCTGTTGCGCAGCGTGGAGTACGGGCACGTCACCACCCCGTTCGAACCGAACAAGCAGCCCCACCCAGGTTGCGCGCTGCGCTCCGCGGTTGTGGGCGAGGACTCGTTCGCGGTCCTGGAGCGTTGCAGGCGTGATTCGGCCCTGCTGCTCTCGTTCCTGAAGAACTCGCCGAAGAAGGACACCGAACCGGAGAAAGCCTGCCCGAAAGAGCAGACCTGTTCCGCCGTGCTCGACACATTGCAACCGGGCGATGACGCGGAGCTGCTCGGCGTCGTCGACGAGCGCGCAGCGCTGTACGTGCCAGCGACGCAGGACCATCCTGCGCAGATCGCGGAAGTGGGCATGCACGGCGAAGTCGTCCGGAGCACCGATCTGAACACGCCGGTCACCGAGCACCAGACGCCGCCGTGGCGCACGAGCCCCGCGCTCATCACCTGGTGGACCGGCGCCGCTGTCGTGGGCCTCTCCGCGGAGAGCCTGGCGGTGGTTTTCCAAACTCCCGGCCTGGTCGGGCCCGCGACCGAAATGGGCGGACAGCTCATCGCCCCGACCGCGGACGGGCTTGCCGTCCTCGACCCCGCCACCGGCGCGAGGCTCAGAGACATTCCGATGCAAGGGGCCAACGCCGGGGGGAAGGGCGGGGTCAGCCTCGCCGTGAGCGGCTCTTCGGTGATCCGCCAGCAGGGCGGAAAAGTTTTGGTGTACTCCGGGCGCTGAGCCGCGAACATCATCCTGGAAGATAGTGCGATGACTGCAAAGAACCGGCTCGTGCTCATCCGGCACGGCGAAACCGAATGGTCCCGGATCGGCAGGCACACCAGTGTCACCGACCTTCCCCTTCTGCCACTCGGACAAACGCAGGCGCAGGGATTGAAAGGGCCGCTCGAACAGCTGCAACTGCGCGATCCGCTGGTGTATTCAAGTCCGCGCAAGCGCGCGTTGCACACCGCCGAGCTGGCCGGGCTCACCGTCAACGAGACCTGGAACGATCTCGCCGAATGGAACTACGGCGAGTACGAGGGTTTGACGACCCACCAGATCCGCATGATGGAGCCGGATTGGTCGGTGTGGACGCACCCTTCGCCGGACGGGGAAAGCGAAGAGGACGTGCTGCATCGCGCGGACCAGGTGATCCGTGAGGCCGTGTCGAGGCTGGCCTATCACGATGTGGTGCTGGTCGGCCACGGGCATTTCAGCAGGGCGCTGCTGGTGCGCTGGCTCGAACAGCCCCTGATGCTGGGGCGACGGTTCGCTTTTCCCGCCGCGTCCATCACTGTGCTCGGCCACGAGCACGATCTCCGGGTCGTCGAATGCCTCGGGGTCCGGAGCGCGCAAACCGGCTACATGGACGGGGTCAGCCTCCCGGTCGCGCCGATGGCTTGAGGGCGCGGTGTGCGGCCGACGAGGTCACAGCGTCCGGTTTTCACTCGCCCAGCGCAACGCCGTCGGTGTGAAAAGACAGACGAGGTTGGCCAGCGCGGCCAGGCCGAGCGGGTAGCCGATCAGCGGCTGCTGCGAATCTCGGACCGTTCCGTACGCGATGGGCAGCAAGAGCAAGCAGAAGAGGACGATCAGCCCCCTCCCCCAAGCCTTGCCTTTCACGAGCGCCCCGCCAGCCGCGGCGAGGGCGCCGCCGAAGGCGAGGAAAGCGACGGCAGTGGCCGGGGAGGAAAGCCCCGGGAAGCTTCTGCCCATCAGCGCGGCCACCGCGACCGCGGCCCCGAAACCGGCCGCGATGAGGCCCAAAACCGCGGACACGACCCCCGCTGCGAGGATCGGCTTCGGAGGCGCGGGGGGCGGGGCCGGACTGGAGTCGGGACGGGGATCAGGGTGCATCGCCTTCCAGCGTAGGCGTTAGGCTGTGCGGGTGCGCGCGGTACTGGTGGTCAATCCCCGAGCCACCACCACGACGGCGCAGTCGAGGGGGTTGCTGGTCTCGTTGCTGCAGAACGATCTCGATCTGACCGTTCAGGAGACCTCGCATCGCGGGCACGCCGCCGAGCTGGCCGCGGAGTGCGTCGCGAACGGGACGGATTTGGTCATCGCCCACGGCGGCGACGGGACGGTGAACGAATTGGCGTCCGGCTTGCTCGGGCCGCCGGAGCAGTCCTCGCGCCCCGAACCAGGGGCGGCGCCCGCAGTGGCGGTGATTCCTGGCGGCTCCGCGAACGTTTTCGCCCGATCCCTCGGGATCAGCCCTGATCCGAGACGTGCCGTCGACCAACTCCTCAGGGCTCTGCGCGGGAATGAGCGCAGGCGCGTCTCCGCTGGGCTGTGCGACATGAGCCTGGCAGACGGGCGGCGCGAGTCCCGCTGGTTCCTCTGCAACGCAGGGCTCGGCATTGACGCGGACGTCGTCGCCATGATGGAGGCGGGACGTTGGTCGGGGCGCCCGGTCACACCGGCACGGTATTTCTTGGCCGCGGTGTCCGCGTATTTCCGTTGGGCTTTTCGGCCTGGCCCGCTCACGCTCGAACTTCCCGGCACAGCGCCGACGCGAGGAGTCGGCCTGGCGTTTGTGAGCAATTGCAGCCCGTGGACATACTTCGGGAATCGGCCTATCACCACCAATCCGGGGGTCCGACACGACAAAGGCCTCGGTGTGTTTGCCGCCACAAAGCTGGACCCGTGGCACAGTATTCCGTTGGCCGTGCAACTGCTTTCGCCCCGGACCGCGCCGGACACACCTGGTTCCGTACGTGTCGATAATCTCATTGAGCTCACCCTGAGCAGCGCCGATGCGCTGCGGTGCCAGATCGACGGGGAATACGTCGGCAAGCGAGTTCGCGCGGAATTCCGTTCCATTCCAGCGGCCCTCGACGTCGTCGCCCCGTGTTCGTGACCGAACTTGTGGAACTTCTTTTCTTTTTTCCGTGCGCGTTGGGAAATTTTGGAGTAAAAATGTTAAGAGACAGCTTGTGAAAGCTGCGCCGAGCAGCCAAAGAAGCAAGAAGGTGACAAAGGCCACTCTCTCATAACAAGCACTTGACTTCCGTCAGGATTGTGCGACCATACAATGGCAACATTGTGGAAACAATGCGTCGCGAAACATGAACTCAGGGTTACAGCCGTGCCCATGTGCGACGGGTCATGGGCGCTGTATTTTTGCGAAACCACCCACCCAAGACGATGCGACCGGTTCTGGCCGCACAGATAAGTAACGAGAATACGAGGAGCAAAGAATGGATTGGCGCCATCAGGCCGTGTGTCGGGACGAAGATCCGGAGCTGTTCTTCCCTGTCGGCAACAGCGGCCCGGCGCTTGAGCAGATCAAGCGTGCCAAAGTGGTCTGTCATCGCTGCCCGGTGAGCCCCGAATGCCTCTCTTGGGCATTGGCCTCCGGACAGGACTCCGGTATCTGGGGGGGATTGAGCGAGGACGAGCGGCGAGCCCTCAAACGGCGCAACGCCCGGGCCCGGGCCCGAACCGTCGTCTAGCAGACGAGAAAAGACGAGAAGAAGAGCCTCTGCCGACGCAGGGGCTCTTTTCTTTTGCCCGCCGCTCTCTTGAGCGCGTTGCCCGCACAGGAGGGAGCGCGCACCGGCCCCGGCGAGACGAGGCGAGGCGAGGCGACGCAATCCAAGCCGCAGCGCGATATGGCGTGCAAAAAGCGGCGCGCGAAGAGCGGGGCAACGCGGTCGGCCGCGCGAGGATCGGGCTGAACAACAGGTCGGCTACGGCCACCAGCGCTCTAAGACCTGCGCCACGCCCTCTTCGACGCAGGAAGCAGTGACCTCCGAAGCGGTTTCCAGCACAAGCGGATGCGCGTTGGCCATCGCCACCGAACGGCCCGCCCAACGCAACATGGCGATATCGTTCGGCATGTCGCCGAACGCGATGACGTCCTGCGCTTCGACGCCGAACATCGCGGCGAGCTGCGCGATGGCGCTGCCTTTGCTCACACCGGGCGGGCCGATCTCCAACAGGCCCGCCGAGGTCGAGAAGCTGACCTCCGCGAAATCCCGCACCAGCGGCCCGAGCACCCGCGCCATAGCGTCGGAGGACTCCTCGACCGCGCGGACCAGGAACTTCACCGCCGGACGCGACAACAGCTCGGTTTCGGACGCGGGCGTGTAATCCGAGGTCGCCCACGCGTGCACATAGCCGGGCGTGCTCACGTAGGCGAGCGGGTCGGTCCCGTGGTCCACTCGCTCGACCGCGAATTCCGCGCCGGGCAGCGCCTGCTTGACGGCCTCGGCGAGGCGGCGCAACGCGGCGATTTCGAATTCGCTGGCCCGCAGCACGACGTCCTTGGCAGAGTCGTAGGTGATGGAGCCGTTCGCGCAAATGGTCATCGGCGGCGCGTCGAGCTGCCTGACAATGCGCAACAGGCTGCGAACGCCTCGGCCGGAGGCAAGGACGAAATGCGCCCCGGACGCGACAGCGGTGCTGATCGCTTTCCGGGTGCGCGGCGTGACGTGCTCGTTCTCATCGAGCAGCGTGCCGTCGACATCGCTGACGATGAGTTTGGGCGGACGCCCGTGCGGCGCGGCGGCGCTCTCTCTGGATTGGTGGTGCGCGTGCTCGTGGGAATGGCGTGCTGGCATAACGCGGCTAATGCTTCTTCTCGTCTGCGCCCGCCGCGCGGGCTGCGGCCCGTTTGGCCCGTTTCTCTTCAGCTTCCGCCGCGTCGAGCGCGTCCGCCTCCTCCAAGCTCGGAGCCCCGCCGCCAAGGCGCTTGGGCACCCACCACGCGCCCGGCGGGTACGGGCCGAACGTCTGCGCGTATTTGTCTTGGACCTCGTAGAGCTTGGCCTGCATGCTCTCTTTGAGCTTCACGATGAGCTGCTCCGGGGGCAGGTCCGGCGCGATGGGCTCGCCCACCTCGATCCAAATCGGCGTCTTCGTGCGGCCCATCGCCTTCGGATGGCCTTTGGTCATGATCCGCTGCGAACCCCAGACGATGACCGGGACGATCGGCACCTTCGCGTCGATGGCCATCCGCGCCGCGCCGCTCTTGAACTCGCGCAACTCGAAGCTGCGGGAAATCGTCGTCTCCGGGTACACGGCGACGAGCTCGCCCTCTTTGAGGAGCCGGACCGCGTGGTCGTAGCTCGCCTTCCCGTAATCCCGGTCGACGGGAATGTGGCGGAGCCGGTCGAAAAGCCACCGCACGAAGGGGTTTTCCCGCATCTCGGTCTTGTACATGAACCGCATATTGCGTTTGTGCAGGAACGAGGTGAGCCCGCCGAACGGAATGTCGAGATACCCGGTGTGGTTGAGCGCGACCACCGCGCCGCCGCGCGCCGGCATGTTGCCGACGCCGACGATCTTGAGGCGCAATCCCTGATAGAGCCACATGAGCCGGGCGGCGGTGTTGACCGTTCCATACAGGATTTCCATGCCGCCCAGCCTAGCCTGTGCGGGGGTTGCCCGTATCATCGGAGCTGTGATGGCGTTGCGCGCGGTGTTCGCGGGAGTGGGGCTCGGAGCCCTCGGCGTCGCCGCCGCCGCGTTCGCGCCCGCGGGCTCCACCGCCCGCCAGATCATCCCCGATGTCGTCCAGGACGCGCAGGCGCAAGCGAGACGGGCCGAGGAGCCCGGCGCGTGTTTGGCACTTGGGCCGGGCGGGCAACCAGGGGGCGCCGTGGACTGCGCCGCAGAACATGTCTTCGAGGTGGCCGCGTCGGTGGACCTGAACGACTACCCCGGCACGGTGTTCTCCTCGACCGCCTATCCGGACCAGAAACAGATCGCGGCCTGGGACCAACAGCTGTGCTCAGGTGTGGTGAACAACTATCTGCGCGGACGGTTCGACACCCATGGCAGGTTCAAGATCGGCGCGTTGCTGTCCAGCGAAAGCGCGTGGGCGCACGGCGGGCACACGCTGCGCTGCGGGCTCGAAGTGCCCGGCGGCAACGGCGCGCTGCTCTCGTTCACGAACCGGGTCGCGGACCAGGACCAATCCCTCACCTATGACACCGGCGTGTGCGTCGGGGCCGAGCACAACATGCCGACCGAACCGGTGGACTGCTCCCAGCCGCACGCTTTCGAGGTCATCGGGCAAACAGACCTCGCGAAACTGTTCCCCGGCCGCTCCGACACGGACCCGCCGACGGAGGACGAGCAGAACGACAAGCTCAAAGTGCTGTGCGAGCAGGCCGCCGAAGCGTACTTGGGGAACGCGGAGCGGCTGCGGGCCTCGACGCTGGACGTCAACTGGACCATCGTCAAGACGCAGAGCTGGCTGGTCGGCAGCCGGAAGACCGTGTGCTTCGTCGCCAGGCACAACGACCAAGGGTTCGCCGTCGTCACCGGCAGCGCCAAAGGGGACGTGCTCATCGACGGGGCGAAACCGGTCGCGCCGCCGAAACCGACCCGGAGCACTTTCGGCCCGATCCAGCCGCCTTCCCGACCCCCGGAGTAACGCCCGTCCGGAGCGGCCTTCTAGAGGAACGGCCGGATCGCGACGCCCGATGCCGCCAAGGCGGCGCGGACCGCTCGCGCCGAGGCCACCGCGCCCGGCGTGTCCCCATGGAGGCAGATCGACTCGGCCTTGCCCTCCTGTGCGAACCGCGTCGCCTGCTCGGCGATGGCCCGAGGGTCGGTCAGCACCGCGCCCGGCTCGCTGCGGGGGACCAGCGTGCCCTGCGACGTGTAGGCGCGGTCGGCATATGCCTCCGCGACAAGGCGCAAACCGTGGGTCTCGGCTTTGGCGGTGATCGCCCCGCCGTAGTGCACGACAGGCAGTCTCGGGTCGAAGTCGGCCACGGCCTGGGCGAACGAGTCGGCTTGGCGGTCGTGTTCGGCGAGCGCGTGGTACAGCGCGCCGTGCGCTTTGACATAGCGCACCCGACTGCCCATGCAGCGGGCAATGGCGTCGAGCGCCCCGACCTGGTACACCACGGCCGCCGTGAGGTCTTTCGGCGCGATGTCCAGGAAGCGCCGCCCGAAGCCCAACAGATCCGGGTAGCTCACCTGCGCGCCGATCACGACATCCGCGCGGGCCGCGGCCTGGCACGTCTCCCATAAGGTCGCCGGGTCGCCGCCGTGGAACCCACAGGCGATATTCGCGCTGCTCACCATCTCCAGCATCGCCCCGTCGTCGCCGATTCGCCACACCCCCAAGGATTCGCCGAGGTCGGCGTTGAGATCAACCACTGCAGCGACCATGGGGAATCAGCGCGGAACGAGGGCCCCGCCCGCCTTCGAACCGTCGCCGCTGCCACCAGGTTCTGTCATCGCGGCGATGTGCGGCTCGGTCATCGCGGCCGGGCGTGGCCCGGTTTCTTTGGCCTGGGGGGAACTGGCGTGGGCGCCGCGCACGGACACAACCGCAGCGGCCGTGAGGAGAACAAGGGCCGCGAACGCTCGACCGAAAGACATAGCTGGATGGTATCCCCGGTGGGTCCAAGATCGCCAGTGATGTGTCCCGAACGTGACATTCGGCCTTGTCGACGGGAGGAAGGACACCCGCCGGGCCGTTACGGCGAACCCGGCGACGAGGGGTGCGCCAGCTGATCGACGACTGCTTTGGCGATGGACTGCGCTTCCCGGCGCAGCTCGTCCTTGAGCCGCTGCGAATCGTAATCGAGCCGTGCGGAGAATTGGCGGTCCACCGTGTAGTCGCTCAGGTAGTCCGCGCCCGACACCCGGACCAGCACCCGCATGTTGGACACCCGCAGGCTGACCTGCCAACTCGCGCCTTGGCTCTGCGAGTAGTCCCACCACCCGACGGCCTCGTCCCCGATATTCGGCTCGGGCACGAGACGCTTCGGATCGACTAAGGGCGGTTTGAGCTCGCGTTTCGCGTCGTCCACCCCCTCTGAGAGGAAACCGCTCCGATACAGGGCGTACTCCAAGAAGACCTTGCGGAAATTCGGCTCCCCCTGTTTCCAGTCTCTGCGGTTGACGGCGTCGGTGAACGAACGAGCGCAGAATTTCGTCGAGCCAGACGGCCGGGAGATCGCCGTGTCCTCGGGCAACACATCGTCTTTGCGCCCTTGCGGGGCCAACGGCCCGACCGCCGCGTCCACCGCAGAGGAGATCCCCGCGAAACAGGCTTCTGGCAGCGAGGCGAACCGCTCTGATTCTCCGAGCACGGAGCACGACGCAAGGCCCAGAGGCAGCGACACGGCGCCCAGCGCCGCCCAACCGGCACGAGCGAATGTTCTGCCGTTCTTCATCGGTGTCAGGGTATCAGCCTGCGGCGCGAAAACGGCGACGACGGAAAAAACCGACCGCCCGCGCGCCCATGTAGAGCAAGAAGCAGATGGTGGTGATGAGCGCGGACGGCGGCCACGAGGGAGCCAGCGAGAGCAGCACCCCTCCCACGGCTGCGAGCTGCGCGAAAACAAAGGCGAGGACTGCCCCCAGGCGGGGCGACGCGGTCAGCCGGGCAGCTGCCGCAGCAGGGGCGACCATCAAGGCGAGCACCAAGAGCGCCCCGACGACCTGCATCCCGATCGCCGCAGCAGCGGCGACGAGCACTGTGAAACCGACCGCGAGGGAGCGTGTCGGGACCCCCTTCGCGGCGGCCCCGAAGGGGTCCAGGCTCGCAAACCACAACGGGCGCCCGCAGCACATCACCACCAGGCAGGCCACAACGGCGGTGGCAGCCATAAGCCGCAGATCGTCGTTGCTGACGCTCGCGAGCCCGCCGGTCAACAGGGAGGACAAATTCGTGGCCGCCCCCTCGCGCAAGTTCAAGAGCAGCACCGAAAGGCCGAGGCCGAACGAGAGCACGACCCCGGACGCGATATCCCGGTCGGCGGCCCGCAAACCCAGCAGCCCGAACACGAGCCCGGCCGCCAGGGCCCCGAACATCGAGCCCAGGCGCAACGATCCGCCGAGGAAGAGCGCCAAAGCGGCCCCGGTCACAGCGAGCTCGCTGGTCGCGTGGACGGCGAAACTCATCCGCCGCTGCACGATGAACGGGCCGAGCGCGGCGGAAAGCAGGCCGAGGATCGCCGCGGCGAGCACGGCGCGGCGCGTCGGCGCGTAGCCGAGCAGGTGCCAGGTGAGCCCCCAATCGAAGAAACTCGCCGAACTCATCCGTGGCCCTCCTCGCCCGCGCCGACCACCACGAGTTTGCCGCGCACGTTCAGCACGTCGATCGGGGACGCGTACAAAGCCGAGAGCGACGCCGCCGTCATGACCTCGTCCACCGGACCGTGGCGGTGCCCGCCGCGCGCCACGTACAGCACCCGGTCGACATGCGCGAGCACCGGGTTGAGCTCATGGGTGATGAAGACGACCGCCGCGCCGCGCTCCTGCTGCTGGCGGACGATCTGTTCGACCACCAACGTTTGGCTCGCGAGATCGAGGCTCACCAATGGCTCGTCGCAGATGAGCAGCTTCGGGTCGCCGATCAAGGCTTGGGCGAGGCGCAATCGGGCGAATTCCCCGCCGGAAAGCCCGCTGACGGGCCGGTCTGCGAAATCTTCCGCGCCGAGCCTGGCAAGCGTCCGCGCCACGGCGGTCTTTCTGCGCCCCGCGCGCAGGAACCCCGGCCCCAGGCGGAACCCGTCGTAACCGAAGCCGACGAAGTCGCGTCCGCGCAACGCGGTCGCGCGGTCCAACTCCACCCGCTGGGCGAGGTACCCGATGTGGTCGCGGGCCCGCGCGGGCGGTTGGCCGAAAATCTCGACGCTTCCCGCGTCGAGGGCGCGCAGACCGAGGGCGGCTTGCACCAGTGTGGACTTGCCAGCGCCGTTGGGGCCGAGGACGGCGAGGAACTCGCCGGGCGCCAACGCGAGATCGAGGTTCTCGACCAGGACGCGCTCCCCGACGCGCAGCGCTGCGGCGGAAAACCGCAGCGCCGGCTCAGCGGGCCGGTCCGGCATGTTCGCCGTTCGGTTGGGCGGGCGATCCGAGCGCCGTGGTGAAGCCGCCGAGGATCGAGCGCAGCCAGTCGCTGTACGAGGCGACCTGCGGGGGCGGGGTCTCGCCGACGCCCACGACCGGCACACCAGCCGATGTGGCCGCGGCGAGCAATTCGTTGACCGACTTGTTCTCCTCCTGCGGGTTGTCCACCACGAGGTCGGCCCCTCGGGAGGAGATGAGCCCGACGGCGGCGGCCTGGTCCGCGAGCGCGGGGTCCGACTCGTTCGCCACTGCGGCCCGGTACCCGGCGGGGGTGACGTCGCTGGCCCCCAGGTAGTCCAGCAGGTATTGCCCGACGGACTCGGTTTGCACCGCGCGCAGCCCCGGATGGCTCCGGCCGAGCTCTTCGAGCTGTTCGGCGAAGCCCTGCAGCTGCGCGCGCAACGTTCGCAGGTTGTGCCGGTAAAGGTCGCCGTGGGCGCTGTCTTCGCGGCTCAGCTCGTCGGCGAGCTCGTGGGCCACTGCGTCCACGACGGCGAAGTCGAAGAACACATGCGGATTGTCGAGCGCGGCGTTGCCCTTTGGCCGCAGTTCGGGGCTGACGATCGTGGCGGACTCCCCCTTGATCGCTTTCGGGCCGCCCCCGGCGGGGAGCGCCTTGTCCATGAAGGAGTCGTAGCCCTTCCCGCCCATGACGGCGACGCTGGCGCTTTCGACAGCCGCCGCGTCTCGCGAGCTGAACTGGTACTCGTGCGGGTCCTTGCCCGCGCCGACGATCACCGCGACGGGGACCTGCTCGCCAGCGACGGCTTTCGCGACCAGGGCCCACGCCTGTGTGGAGGCGACGATGTTCGGCGTGCGCGCAGTCGCGCCACCGGCGGATTTGTCGCATCCGGCGAGGGCCAACGCCGCCAAGGCCAGAGCGCCGTACCGTGTGCGCCGCAAGGGTGACGCAGACATCATCGATTTCTCCTCGCGCAGAGCTATTGAAAATTGTTTGCAAAAACAATCTCAAGATATCATGCGCGAGCGCGCCAGGGCCATCGGCCCTGCCGCCCGGAACAGGTCAGATCAGAACGCCGCTTCGGGGAGCTCCATGATGTCGTTGTCCAAATTCTCGACAATGCTCTTGAGCGAAGCGAGCCTCGGCAGGATGTTCTTCGCGAAGAAGACCGCCGAGGCGATCTTGCCCTCGTAGAAGTCCCGGTCGGCGCCGGTGGCGCCGC